>Ga0315913_1000951_pt1 | contig 29521 bp, 15 predicted proteins | sample MpolsnodulesMG_FD_207736 | JGI IMG/M metagenome (GOLD analysis project Ga0315913, IMG submission 207736) | Medicago polymorpha root nodule microbial communities from Los Angeles, California, United States - small nodules | ecosystem: Host-associated > Plants > Roots > Nodule | place: USA...
ATTGGTATTTTTTAGTGTAATTTTTTCATTAAAAGCTTTAAGTAACCGGGCTAGCCCGAAAGCCCGTAGCCCGCAAAGGGCCGGGCTTGGACAAATATTTTTGAGCCCGTTTATCTTTCGGGCCTTTTTGGCCCGGCCCGCCAAAGCCCGAGCCCGTCATGGGCCGGCCCGACACGGGCCGGGTAGCCCGTTTTGACAGCTCTACTCAAAATCATAACACATTAAGTGTATCGGTTCTCTCAATTATATGATGATCAATACCCATTTTACATTCAATATGGGGCTCTTACTTATGCTTGATATACCAAAACTCCCCCTTAAGTGTGACCCTATTCGTTCATCTAGATATGTTTTCCCTCACGTGAAAACTTTTTCATTCACATGCACTTACAATGTTGTTGGCACAACATCAACAAGATACACCACTTGGCCACCATTATTAGGAAAACACTATATACGAGGAGTCGGTGGGACCATCGATATATATGAGAAGTCGGTGGTGTAACGCCCCAGACTACTTTTAGGATTGTCGTCTGACCCCACAAACCAATACGAGTCTTTTCAACATATTTTGTCCTCACTCACACACTTTCCGGGAAACTTCCCTGAAGGTCACCCATCCCAAAATTGCTCAAAGTCAAGCACGCTTAACTGTGGAGTTCTTATGGTTTGGCTACCGAAAATAAGATACATCTTGTTGATATAGGTAGTACTAAACAATTCTTATAAGTCTTCCTTCAACCATGTAGTCTCATACATGCACGACTTTAGAATCTCTCTCATTCCGATGTGATTCAGTTTTTTCTAGAAGCTGCCAAGAGCCGAACCGCTCCCCACCCTCATCAGCCTCGAGCGTTATATGTCCATCAAGCGGAGGCTTTACAGATGGGACCATCAATCAGTATTCATGTCTGTTGAGTCATGAGGGGATCTCAGGGTATTCTAACATTCAACTTAGAGAGCAACCACACGTGTAGCTTGAATACCACATCTTAACACAAATCCTCAATTTGTTAAATATATGTGTCATCTCATTTGATATACGAACACCAAAAATACATCTAATACTATTGTCACTGAAACATATTTATCACTCCTCACCATAAACATCGACACCACCAGACACACATGTCAACTCATCATCTAACTGCACAAAGGGTGAATGAGCATGCACAAGAGAAAACAACAAAAGGTAATACATCGTACTTATAAGATAAACATGCAAGACTACAATAATTTAGATGCACCATCACCAACAGAGCAATAACATAATCTTATTTACAACATTAAAATTATAAATTTGTAATCAAAACTAAACCGCTTTGAAATTGGTCGAGTTCATTAGGCTCTAACCCAAAATAGCAAAATCAATACTCTTGGTTGGGTTATCAGGTTAATCAGCCCAACATGTACCATGAACCCCTTATTTTAATCAAACAATAAAAACTAAATGCATTCAAGGATTAGTTATTTAGAGGATATGAACAAATTTAATTTCTTGTATCTTTTTAAATATACTTATAGTAAATTATCTTAATATGATTGATAAAATAGATTATAGTTTTACTTTTTTTATTAATTTCAAAATAAATAAATAAATATGATAATTATACAAAATATAAATTATATTAGGATTCCTTTTAACTTGTTAGTTTTTGTTTTATAATATGTATGTTATATAAACTTGTTTAAATTTCACTTTTTATATACAATTTATATGTTTTTATAATTAAAATTGGAATTTGACCGAAAAACCGTATTAACGGAAAATTTGTAAAAAAAAGACAAATTCGTCACAAAAAATTGTTTAATTAAAATAGGTGGTTAAACTTTTTAGTTTCTTACAGTTATCATATAAATTTATATTTAAAAAGAATTGAGTTGTCCAATATGATTTTTTTATGGAGAGTTGTCGAATATTTTTTTTTTGAAGGAAGTTGTCCAATATATTATTACCTATAAAAAATATTCAACCAAAAATATTTTATTTTTGAGCGAGGGAGCGCAAAACGGAAGAGAATGAAACAAAAAAAAAAAAATTAAAAAATGACAGGACTAAAAAAATTTTAAAAAAATCGAGTTTTATAATAATTAAATTTAGAGTTGTCATTACATAGACATTTATGTGATGACTGAATTAATTGTTTTATGAGAAATTACACTATTGACTTTAAAATGACAGGATAATTTATTGAAAATAAAAAAAATGAAGAAATAAAACAAAATAAACCTATCTAGCACATGCCCAATGGTTAGAATTTCTTTTAGAAAATTAATTGTAATTAACATTCTTTTCATGAAAATTCATTGTAATTAACATACAATTTCATTGTGTACAACATCACAGTAAAAAAAACATTACAATTTCAATTAATCACGACCATAATCAGTAACCACGTTCGTCTTTAATTGTATAAAAAAAAAAAACTATTTTTAAAATCACGTGTTTAAAAATTAAACTCATCTTAATTACTATACAAACACACAAAATTTTATTTTGAGATATAGCAAGCCAAGCTTAATCCATAGAGAAGGCACAAATGTGAAATATTTTTTACTACGAACACTACGAAAACGAAGCACAAGAATAACATAACATCTGAGACGACTTTAAGCATTATCGACTAACCTTACAAACCAACACGAGTTTTTTCAGCGTGTTTTGTCCTCACTCACACGCTTACCAAAAAACTTTCCAATAGGTCACCCATCCCAAAATTGCTCCAAGTCAAGGACGCTTAACTGTGGAGTTCTTATGGTTTGGGCTACCAAAAAGATGATGCATCTTGTTGATATAGGTAGTACCTAACAATTCTTATAAGTCTTCCTTCAACCATCTAGTCTCATACCTACACGGTCTCAGGATCCCTCTAATTCAGATGTGATTCGGTTCGTCTAGAAGTTCTCGAAAGCCGTTCATTGTCATGCCTTGTGCACCGACGACCACTCCCCGCCCTCATCAGCCTTGGGTGTGACAAATAACATTATCCATCTCCGTTCTTTCAAAATAAAATATATCCATCTCCGTATTTTTCATAAAAAAATTCCTTTAGTATTATGTTTTTTTATATTAAAATAATAATTATGATGGCCGAGTTGCAAAAAGTTCGTAATTTTCTTTAAAATTCTTTGTGTTATATACAATGTATCCGGAGATACGAACAAGCAAAAGAAATGCGGTTTATTATTTTATTTAAAACTAATCCAAAGAAAGACGCAAAAGGGAAATACCTTCTACTACAAAAACAAAACACAAGAATAACACTATCTATTGCCGTATTTTACATAAAAAATGCCTTTTATGTTATGTTTTTATATTAAAATCATATTTATTTAAAGTTAAGGAAGACGCAAAAGGGAAATACATTTTCTTAGGGAAATGAAACAAAAGAATAACACTATATATCGCCGTATATTTATTTAAAACAAATCCAAAGGAAGATGCAAAAGAGAAATACCTTTTACTACGAAAACAAAACACAAGAATGACACTATCTATTGCCGTATTTTACATAAAAAATGCATTTTATGTTATGTTTTTATATTAAAATCATATTTATTTAAAGCTAAGGAAGACGCAAAACGGAAATACATGTTCTTACAGAAATGAAACAAAAGAATAACACTGTATATCGTCGTATATTTATTTATAACAAAACCAAAGGAAGATGCAAAAGAGAAATACCTTTTACTACGAAAACGAAGCACAAGAATAACCCTATCTATCGCCGTATTTTACATAAAAAAATGCATTTTATATTACATTTTCATAATCATAATAGTCGAGTTGCAAAGGTTCATGATTCTAATATTTTGAAGAAAGGTTCATGATTCAATACATCGTACCAGGTACAAAAACAAGCAAAAGAGATGTGGTCAATTATTTCATTTAATTTTTTTCGTGATAAAACGGTCAAATTTACATTTGACGAAAAATAATGCGGTCAATTGATATTTAATATCCAAAGCAAAATAAAATGTTATTTTATTCGTTTGATTCAATAGATGTGAAGACGAGAATCTCTAAAAGTGGGTTCCTTTAATTTCATTTTGTCTCATCGTCATTTATTTTACTTTAGACCATAGTTAGTGCATCTCAATATTTCTAGAATCCTTTTATAAAAAAAAACAAATAATTCTAGAACCCTTTATCAAAAAAAGAAAAAATTCTAGAACACACGTCACATTGAGAAATGGAGTTTTTGCTTTGTTTTTCTTCTCATATATCTATTTATAAATAAAAGAGTCCCGTGCAAGAATTTAGATTCCAGAAGTATTGTTTTATGATTTTATCACTCTATTGACCTTTTTTTCTTTTCTCTCTTTGTTCTCTCTTTAGAAGTTATGGTATTTTTTGTCACTTTTATTCATTTGCATAAGCTTTGGATTCATGGATTTTGATCAATCCAATAACAATAAACCTTCTTCTTCTTCTTCTTCTTCATCTTTTCATTTTCGTTTCTTTCTCTTTGGCTTTTATTGCTGGGATTGGGAATTTCTAACTGCTCTTTTACTTTTCAGTTTTTCATCTTAAACTTTTTTCAATTCCTTGTTACCATATTAATCATACCCCTTTTTCTTTATTTATTTTCCTTTTCTTCATACATAAACTTTATAAGGAAATATAGTTACATACAATTTTTTCTTTATTTTTCCTTTTATAAATACATAAATACATAAGTCTAGATTATTTGTTTTTCATTTGAACAAATAAACAAAGTAGAATTTGTGAAGTAGGTGAAGGGTAGATCGGGAAGAAGAAAATGTCTAAGAGGTTGGCAGCAGCACCATTTTTGACCAAGACCTATGAGATGATTGATGATCCTCTCACTAATGATGTGATTTCTTGGGATGAAAGTGGTAACACTTTTGTTGTGTTGAAACAAGCTGATTTTTCAAGGGATTTGCTTCCTAAATATTTCAAACACAACAATTTCTCAAGCTTTGTTCGTCAACTTAACACCTATGTAAGTGTCTTGTTCCATCTTTTATGGTTTTATTTTATGCTACTTTCATATATGTTTGAATCATTTGTCATGTTGTATTGTTGTATATTCTCTTCTAATTTGTGTAGAATTAATTATTTTTGTTTATTAGTTTGATGAATGTATATCTTAAACATTGTTTATCATGTTTATTATCAATAGATCGTGATTTTTTTCATGTCATATCATTAAATATCAAATAGTTTTAAAACCGATAAAAGGACCCGCACGTCAAATGTTTATTGTTTGTATTTTAGATCAAATACATTTGACTTTTTTAATCTCTTTTGTTTATATTTTGTAGAGTGAGTATTTTCTATCTTCAATATGTTCAACTCATATTAGTATTGATGGTGGATCACTTAGGAACGGGTTAAGTTAATGTCCATTATTAAGTCAAAACTCTTTTGTAAATTGGGTTTGCTTAAGAAGTTGATAGATAGAGCGTTTAGTAGTTTATGCTTAATGAAATAATTAAACGTATAAGAATTTAGAAGACTTTTTATTATCATATGAATTGGTAAATTAATTTTAGTGTGGGAATTTTACGTGGAGCTTCCAATTGAAGGATCATAATAATATTGGCATGTACGTTGAATGAAAATTAGAGTGGGTTTCACATTACGTAGGATTGAATTGGTTGCTTTGAATTTGTCTTTTGTTTGTTGAAGTATCGTTATTTGAGAAATGTTCTTGAATCCTTTTCATACCAAATGTTTTTTTTTTACGAAGTGTTTTGCTATTTCTTGGAAATTTACTCCACATGTGTCTGCTTCAAATAAAACAATTATAAAATATGAAAATGTTTTATTACTTTTATGTGTGGTAATAAAACACGTGTTGCTTAGAGCTATAAACTTTTTTTTTTGAAAGATAGTGCTATATACTTTTTGTTAGGTGGACGAATTGAAAGTATTTTATATACACTTTTCACCTTTTTAATATTTTTTCCCTCACTTTTTTTCTTTTTTTCCACAAATGTTTAAAAAAAATATAAAATATTACTGTATTTTTATAGCCGCATGTAGACTAGATTATTGTAAATATACATTAATGGTTTTTATGGAAGAAAAAGAAAAAAAAACTTACGTTATCTCATTTAATAAATGAATTTGATTCGATCTGCTGGTAATTATTTCAAATGTCAAATAGTAGTTGACTTAAAAAATACTTTATATAACTTTTGTTTGATTGTCTTGTATTTGTGTGAACGGGGTTGGTACTTGGTAGTCAAAATCTACAGTCACAAAATACTCTATAATTCATTTATTTATTTTTTTGACTGGACTATAATTTTAGTCTTGTTTAATTAATTGTTATGTAACGGGAAATGGAGAGGCAGTGGTAGTTGCACCACCACTCTACCAAACTCATTCGAACCTTGTTCAAAAATAATTTATTCACAAAAGCAGTACTTTGAATTTAAAATTTTATTAATTAATGTTTGATAAGTTTTTTTTTAAGGATAATGTTTGATAAGTTAGTTCTATCTTTTGAGTGGGATAAATACAAATAAATATATAAATTAATATGTAATTCATTTGTTAACCTACTTTCTACTCATCAGTCATAAAAAAAATATTTTTTTCTCCTTTTTTTAATTGTGGTCTTTTGCCAAATAAATTTCATTTTTGGTTGCTTCCCCGTTTTTAAATTTACCTTCAATTAATTTAATTAGAATAATAGTTAATAATTTATTACTTGGTATGGAAGATCTTAGCTCTTAGAGAGCACTCACAAAGTGATTTTTATCTATTTGAAACATAATATCCACGTCATGTTTTTTTTTACCACAAAAAATAATTACTATAGTTATTCTATAAGTAAAGAAAAAGATATAAAACAATCAATTAGAATAAATGCTCTTTTTGATGGGAAAATTAATTTTATCCTTTTAAATTAATTACACTATTAAACCGATTGAAGGGAGTTTCTATGATACATTTATAAATTAAATCAATAAACTAACAATGAAATAAAGAATTATTTGTCGGTTTTAATGTTTTTTTATAATTTTAAATGACTGAAAATTAATTTATTTTCAAAAAAAAAAAAAATAACTATTAGTTTAACGAGAATTTATTGTCGAAATTGTCTTGATTAAAAGGTTGATAAACTTGAGGATTAATAAAGGATGTGGTTTTCTTAAGGATATGTGTTTTTAATTGTTAGTTATTCTTTACAATAAAGTGTGCAAAAAGGTGCATGAAGTGCTTTTTTCTACTTACATCATGAAAATTTTCGGTTACACCTAAATTTCGTTAAAGTTTGTTGATAAATTAAAATTGTCCTTGTGTATATAACATTTCAAAACCCTGTTTTTATCTCTCACTCTAAAATTTTATTTATTCTCTCACAAATATTTATGGATGTGTGACTAATTTCAGTAATTTTATTAGTTTATGAGTTTTTATGTTTTTCTTAAAAATAATTTGTTGCATTGTGTTTGAAAGTTGTTCATTGATTCTCTTTGATTTCATGTTTTTTTTACGGTTTTAGAGGTATAGTGTATACACTACTGTAGATCATGTCTACATGACTTATGTACACTACCACAAACTCAATTTACATGAAGTGAGTTGTTTGTGGTTTAGTATATGTGAACTCAGTTTATGGTAGTGTATCTAATTTTGTTTTACATACAAGTATGTAAACACAATTTACATACACTATTGTAAATTTGCATGATTTACATAACCTGAGTATACATAGATTCGGATTATTGAATAATACAATGAATTATTTAACTTTATCACAAGGGTATTTTACTTATTTTGGTGTGTAATTAGGTGTTTTTGGGGTGTGCCTAGAAAAATTCGCATAAAGTTTGGTGAATATTTCATATAGATAGTATTTTTAAATAAAGTATACTAATAAAGAAGTTTCATTTATTCAAAAACTAAAATTAAGATGATACATAATCACAAAGATAATGAGTAGGGTTATATCATATTGTTATTGAGGTCGGTAGTAGCGTTAACGATAAACACAAAAATATTAGGAGTCAAATTGTATGTTGAAATTCAAATTCTAATAATCAAATTAATTTTTGCTACTAATGTTTGAATGTCAATAATGTTAGTGAGATTCACAGTCTTGAATGTCATCGATTCTGGAAAAAAGGATTGTAGAATTGTTTGCTCAAACCGACTTCAATTATAGGTGGTTTCTGAGATGATTAATCGAATCACATGATGACAAGTCTTTGGTGTGAATTATAAATTGATTGAAAGTCGTTGTAAGTCTCTGACATGCAATATGATATTAGTCATTAGTTTTCTTGCTGTAGATAAATGAGTACATAAATTTGTTAGTTTTGAATATACTAATCTTGAATTTCAATATCTCAGGGGTTTAGGAAAACTGCTTCCGACAAATGGGAATTCGCTCAAGAGAATTTCAAGAGAGGAGAGACCGAGCTGCTTCCGACAATCAAGCGTCGGAAGACCCAGTCCCCCGCAGTTGTAAGATCTGTTGGAGTTGGTGGGAACTCACCTTCGAACTCTGGTCCTGAAGATATGGGATCAACTTCAACTGGATCGCTGGACCGATCAGACTTATCCATCGAGAACAAAAGACTCAAAATGGATAATGAGAAGTTAACCGGTGAACTGGTACTTGCAAAGAAAAAGTGCGCAGAATTGCTTGCTTATCTTCAGAGCGATCTCAACATCGGGGCACTTGCAAAGAAAAAGTGCGAAGAATTGCTTGCTTATCTTCAGGGCAATCTCAACATCGGGGCTGATGAAATTAACCGCATCCTCGGCAAAGGAACAATCGGGTCCAGCCATGATACGGATGATGATGAGGACAATATGGTACGTGAATGTGGGAAGGGTTTGAAACTGTTTGGGGTTTGGCTAAAGGGAGAAGAGGGGAAAGACAAGGTGGAGATTGACACTGCCAAGGGTAGCTGCCACAAGAGAGGGCGTGAAGACCCAATTGATGGTGCCAACAATGAGTTCAAGGCTGTTGCCTAGGGCATGTGGTAAGGTTATTGTTATAGACTTTTTTGAGAACTTTTTTGTTTACATTGGTCAATGTTAAGAAGTGCAAGGAATTATACAAATTTGGTGGTTGTTTAATTGGATATTTTGTAGTTTGGTTTTGGTGATACATTTTAAAAGTGTATGACTTTTACACAGCTATGATCGGATCAGTTTTATTGATATGCTTGTACGAATTATTTTCTTAGTTTTTGTGGCAATGAAGACAATGTTTTGAAATGGCTATGCGGTTGTGATATATGTTGTGTGAATCACTTATTGTCGTATGATTCTCATCAAAGAGTTATGATTTGATCACGAAACTTGATTCTATATGTTTTAAGGTTGAATACGATATGTTCTCAAAAATTAAAAACTAAGGAATTTTCAATGATTTTTATATTCAAAGAGAACAAAATCTTTGTCAACTTAGAAAATAAAACTATTTGCTCAAATTGTTATTCATCAGTCTAAAAGCAACATGCTATGTCAAACAGTTTATAAGGAAAATTTAAAATGTCTTGCTAGTCTTCCTCCTTAAAGTAATAAAATTGTGTAAGTTGTATAGTCAATTCTTGAAAAGTTTACAAAATACCCTTTTCAATATTTTTATATTTTTGGTTTCTGAATAAGAGTTTGTTTGACCCTATCTACTTGTATAAAGTTTGTAAAACAGTTTGGGGTAACTTATAAAAATAGTGTATGACACTTTTCATAAACCTTTTTCAGCTGAATTTCATAAGTTCTTCAAAATAGTTTAAGAAAACAATTTTTTTGTATAACCCTATTTGCCTCAAGATGGCTTATGAAAACAAATTAGTATATACAAATTAATTTAATTTTATAGTTTTCTATAAAATTTACTTATGTAAGCCTATGCATAAGCATGTTCCTTGGCAACATTTCAGTCCTGTGCTTTTAATTTGGTATGGTGGAGAAGTAAGGTTGAAAATTAATTCTAACCTTGATTAGTTGGTCGCACAAGTTCACAAAAGAAAAACATTTTCTAAATGACTCATTCTTGAATGCCCAAATAGGGTATAGGTTAGGATATTCTTGGAGAAATGCATGAGAAAGTCTAGTGTGGTCACTATTTTTTTTTAAGAAATAGTCATATATACTTGGACAAATATTATACATATGTTCTGATTTTTTTTATTTTAAAAAATGCATATGTTATTTAATTCTTTTATCTTAATAACTTTTATCAAGTTGTGAGTATGTTCAAATACTTGTAGTTGTAGCCAACTACGTATTTACTATTAATAATGCAATCAGTGCATCATTCGTGTATGGGTCGAGTTTCATGATTTCACCTATCCGGGTGTGGGGAGATAAGCAGGACCGAAGACTAAAATACCAAAATCAAGCATTTTTTTGGAATATCAATTTAACTATTTGGTCTTTACTATTTGTAACTTTGTTAATGTTAGTGTGTTTATGATAGAGATTAAGGATTAAAATAAATTAGTTAGATGATAGGTAAAGTTTGGGTAAAAGAGACATAAAATCATCAAACGTATAGAATCATATCCTTCACTCCACACACTAAGGGATGGAATTATACTCTTACTCATGAGATTAAGACTCATGATTGTGACAACGTAGACCCCTACTAGACTTTAAGAATCAGTGGAGTTTTCTCTTGATGAGCCGGAGATAAAAATCATAGTTTTTATTGATGGTATTAACGAGGAAGAAGAGACTCAATTCAGAAACGGAGTGAAGAATTAAGTTTAGGAGATCGGATTTAAAAGTGAAATTTAGTAATGAAAAAATAATTTATCAAATGGACAACTTATATAAAAAAATTAAGAATATATAAGATATGTTTGAAGTTAATATTGTCAAACAAATATAAAAATAACTAACATTTTCTTCTAATAAATTAATCTTTATGCTTGTTTTATATTTTGTTTAGTTAAAAGGATTTTATGGGGAATTTACAATGGTCTTTTGATAGGCAAGCAACGTGAATTTCATTAAGGGTGCATTTGTTTTAACTTTAAAAAAATAGATTCTATGTTAAAAGAATCTAGAGAATAATTTTTAGAGATTTAAAAAAAAATGAAGTTATATCCTAGTTATTTTTGTTAGCTTACTACCCATAAAAATCCTTTTTTTAAAAAAAAAAAAAAAAGAGTTTTAAAATGTACATGTGTTACCTCTTTGTTGTTGGAAAAAAAATAGATTTTGAGAATAGCTAATCCTAATAGCTTTTCATTTTAGTGTCAAAATAGATTTTTTTTTTTTTGATAAAATGATTCTAAAAATCTTAAACAAACACTTAAAAATGAAAAAAAAATGATTTTTTAAGAAAAAATGGATTTTTTTTTTAAAAAAATCCAAAACAAAAGGGGCCTAAGTCGTTGTAAAAGAGATTTTATTTGCCATAAAAATGATTAAAGATGATGTGAATGTTTTACGTGTTTTTCATCATTTGTTTTTTCTGATTAAGGTGTTATGTCCACTATTGTTTAGTTTTCCTTGTTAACATATTTCTTGTTGATTTAATCAAGTGGTTCGCCCTATCGAGTATGGTCTTAGTCAATCTATTCCTTTAAAGATGTTTAATTTAGTTTCTGATTTCCTGCATTTACTCATCTTAGGGATTGATCTTGTATATATTTTTCTAAAAGTTTAGAAGTTGCTTTGAACATTTGCCTCCTTTTGTTCACAAAAATCAAAGTAGAAAATAGTGTTTAAGAGTCAATATACTAAGTAAAAAAGACTGGGTATATAGTATCTTATAAAGTTCACAAAAAATAAATATTAGATATAAAAAAATAGCATACTGCTATAAAATAAAATAAAAGTCTTGGGAGAACTGTGGCCTCTGCTAGTCTCTCTCCTAGCTTCGTCTCTGACTCAATTAATCAACATGAGAGAAAACTTGTTTTGAGTTTTTATAATAACATAGGAAAATGTTGATGAAAAGATTATGATTTATAGGAAAATTCTACACTTGATCACAAATATTATATATACTAGCGTAAAAACAAACACTATTGTCCTTCCGTTTTTAATGACATGAACAATAAAATAAAAAAAGTAATTTAATGAAGAGTTAATTTGAAAGAAAAATAGTACACCAAAACACGATATTTTTTATAAAAGGACAAAAAAAAAATTAATGTCCAATGTTGTTTATATAATTGTGGATTGTTCCTTCTATTATTATAGATTATTCATATTTTAATGAGATTTAAGCTTTTAATTGACAATTTAAATAAGATTATTAAAATGATAAAATAGTTTAAATAAAAGATAAAAATTGAAGAATAAGTCAAGTTTAAATAAGTGTAATTCTTTTATATATTGGTACATGCACAAATGATTTAAATAAAGGATTTATTATAAATTGTTGAATTAAATAAGTATTTTGTCTCTAAAAATATAGCAAACTTTGATTTTAATCCCTGTAAATGAAATGGGAATATTTTCACCCTCACAAATTTTTTTGTTTTCTTTTTGGTCCTTATTGAACATAATTTTAATATTTCTTTTTGTTGTTTATTGATCATAAGAACATAATTGAGTTGAACTAATAGATGAACCTAAGTAGAACACATCTTAACCATAAAAATGTCATAATCTTGACAAAAATATTGAACATAAACTTGTCAATAAGAATCAAAAATGAAACAATTTTTTTGAGAAAATATAAATATCGCGTTTTTTTAATAGACACAAAAAAGTCCGTTATACTTTTACGAACGAAAAAACTTATTAACCCTACATTTTTTAGTTAATAAATGCTAGCTGTGTTTTTTGATGTACCATTTTGTACTTCTCCTATGATTCATAATGAAATGCAATGAGTCTTTTTCCTTTAAAAAAAATATTTTTTTTAAACAAGTCAAAATGAGATATATTATGAACAACAGAGTATCCTTAATAGCACAAGATGTGCCAATAAGGACATACAAGCAATCAAGTCATAAAGAAAGCGAAAAACAACAATCAGGTTCGACCACCACATATGAAAATTTAGACGAATATAATATTAGTAGTCTTCATCCACCAAAATAAATGTAGCTTCACTTTATCTAGCAACCGATGGATATGACTTTTGATGTTCTTAAATGTTCGGTTGTTCTTTTCATTCCACAAAACTCAAACGTAGTAGAGTCAAACAAGCTGCAAAAAGGAACGACGAGCTCTTAAACCACCTGAAGAATAAGTAAACCGAATAGCATGCTCCTGAAGATAAGATGGATCTGCCGTAGAAATGTCAAACCAAAACCAGACGAGACCCACAGAGAAGCGAAGCAAGAACAAGACAAAAACAGTTGTTGAGCCGGCTATAATCCTTCAAACCCAATCACACATAAAAATATTAACCATATAATTTAATGATCTAGTTTAACTTCATCATATTCTTCTTCATTCTCACTTCTTATGCTGCATGCTATTATAAAATTGTTGTGAATATGGTTTTTTTACCAGAAAAATAGCACAAGATTCCAAGTAGTAATAACTAATAAGCGTAAGCCAGGTGTAAATCCACCATGAAGCCACAACAACCGATACAAAAATTCAGGAGATAACTTAACCCCTGAGTACATAACACCACGTGTCATCTGTTTCCATGCAAAGCAGCAAACTCTCCCTACAGTCCCACGTATCTTACAATGCTCCTTCCATTCCTAGGTTACATTTTCCCACCACGTGGTAACCATCGCTTTCATCACAAAATATCCACAAACAATCCTTCACCAACACCTGGATGCCACGTCACTAGACCATACCATAGTACATTAAAAAACATAAGAATGAAGTAACATGAGACATGAACCACGACCATTTAAATTATCGAACTAGATTCTCAATGTTCTTGCTCGCTCTCACTCACTCTTAAGTGAAGTGAGTGTGAGAAGAGTAAGTAGATAACAAATAAGTACAATGGCTGTTCCAAATTCTGTTTCTAATGATAATGTTGGAACGTTATTGTTACCTGATAAGGAACAAGAAAATTCTATCATAGTATCCACCCTCATTCACGTTCTCTCCTCAAATAATGTTGCTGTTCCTGCTTCTCATACGGTAATCACTCTCATATCTAAAGTTCTATCGCTTCTTCCAGTCTTATTTATAAGAAAAAACTGTGTTCTAGTCTTTCTTTGTTTTTTTTTTAAATTGTTTAGTGGCTAGAATTCAGCTCTTCCGGTGAATAAGTGGAATGTTCAATATTCGAACCCCAACTTCTACATATAATAATGTATGACTTTGACAACTGAGTTATGCTCACGATGATGTATTCTGATCTTATATATAATAAAAAAGTTGCATCAAAGATTTTTGAAATACTTAGACCAAATTTTAAACTAAATACATCAACTTTTATCTATTGTACATTATATTATCTTATTTGATTAATTTTTTCATCTTTAAATCAATTTTGACTTGCAGGGTATCAGTACTCAAGAAAACTACGAGATATTAAACAATTTATCTCATAACAACCAAAAATACAAGGAAAGGGAATCAGATAAAACAGCCACGTCATCAAGTGCAAGTGGGTCCCTCTTGTCTTACCAAAACCAATATGATCCTGACACGTGTCGTGTATGCAAAATCAACGGCTGTCTCGGTTGCAGATTATTCTTTGAGAAGGATAAAGGGGAGAATAAGAAGAAATACAGAGGAGTGAGGCAGAGAGCATGGGGAAAATGGGTGGCAGAGATAAGAGACCCAAAAAGAGCAACTCGTGTATGGCTTGGTACTTTTCAAACAGCTGAAAATGCTGCAAGAGCTTATGATCAAGCTGCTATTAAGTTTCATGGAGCTAGAGCTAAGATTAATTTTGATTTCTCTGATTATGAAGTTGCTTGTGATGAGAAGAAGCAAAGTGTGACGGTGCAGGATTGTGTTGGTGAGGTCTCAGGAGTGAAGAACCAAACAAAAACTACTATCCTATCATTTGGACCACCAGAAGTGAACTAGACTATAACACTACTCCGTCTAAAGTCTATGTTTAGTATTACGGTGGATATGTCAGATTCACACCGACCCTCCGTGATTCTGGTTTATTCACCTTGATACCAAACGTACACAAAGTAGCTTTGGTTTGAGTAGTGTTAAGTGTAGTGTTGCACTTTTTCTCTTTATGTTAGTTTGTTTTTCTTTTTTTAATGTTTTGCCCTAAATATGCTTTAGTCCTTATAATATTGTTTTTAGTTTTGTATCCACTTTTAGTCTCTGAGATATAAAACTACATGATTTTAGTTTGTAAGAACTAAAGCATGCAGTTTTATAATTTACATGGATTGAAAAGTGGTGCATGGACTAAAAATAGAATAGGGATAAATACATATTTAACTTTTAGAATGAGTTTGGTTGAGCAATTGGAAATTCTAGGAAAATTATAATTCTAGACAATTCAAATGCTTCAATTGAATATTCTTCATTTCTATTTTTTTATTGAGTAATAATATATTCTTTATTCTTAATTAGTATTCTTGTGCTAACTTTATATACTTTAAAACTTTTACCATAAAAATATAAATAAATATATAATCAAAATTGTTACAAAAGTAGAATGTTAAAAGATCAGTGAAAAAGATACAAAAATAGAATTTTAAAATTGGGGTCAAATTTGAAATTTTGACATTGGAGAGACAAATTTCAAAATATGAAAAACTGGGATCAATTTCTAAAATTTTAAAATTTAGAGACCAATTATGAAATCAATTTGAATCACATTCTGAAATTGTGATACCTCAAAATTCTATCATCTAAACACACCCTTAAACTATATATAGATTAAATGACAAACTAGCAACTATGAGAGAAGAGCATGGGACTTAACAACACTACTCAAATTATCCAAACTAGCATTGGTACTAATGGGATGGATTAAGGAATTTGGTGAACTTGGTCGTTTTCTACAATTTATGGATCAAATTGAAGAGAGTGGTAGGTTGGATGCCAATTTTTTGATTCATTCTAAAATCAGTTATTTGAACAGTGAGGTTACTAAATGCTCTAATTCATTCATCTTTCCAAAAGTTACAAGCTAGAAGTTTGGTTTTCAAAAATCATATAGAAATTCATCTCAAAGTAAATAAGTAAGAAATCTAGAATTCAAATATTACCCATGCATATATAATGAAATGTTTAGTGAAGCTCACGTGGACTATAAAATCAATCATTTACTCTGTCATTTTCAAAACAAATAATAGTTTTGTATTAATTGATCACTAAAGTAATATATACTGTATTTTGTACTAGTGTAGGACTTCAATATATTTCAACTTTCACCTCAACAATTGGATACAAACGGGAGTATTTCCGAGTAGACGGAGCTCATTCTTTAATCAAAAGGTTTAAAGTTTGTTCTAAGATTTGTGAATAGATAGAAATGACAGTAGATTGATTGATAGATAGATATATAGAGAGGGAAACTGCTTGTTATTAAGTTGAACTAGCAAAACTGCTTCTTCTGTATTTGTCCTAAATTTTGTTTTCAAATAACCCAAACAATAGTTGACTTATGTAGACATTTAGAAATAAAAAATTAAGTTATCATTTCTTATAAAATTATCATTGTTTTTAAATTTTGTTTCCAGGATTTTATGGCTTACAGATTACAATTTTCATAAAGTCCGACGCTTAGGCATGGTTAACAAATCAAATTTCATCATCACTGTCTTTAAATAACAGTTATATCAACAAGGTCTACCATTCCATTCCTCTCCAAAAAAAGATGTCTGCCATTCATTGTACCCATTTCTCACATGCCATATTTTCGAGGGAATTTTATCAGAAATTCACCCACGATCTATCCGAGTGTAAAACTAGAAAAGAAAACTAGCATTTCTCAAAACTGATACTTCCTTATAATTATGGAAAGAATATAGTAATACAGCTAATGAATCTGATACACAGAACCCAATAAATAAAGGTTTTTAATTTACTGTCAAAAGAAAAAACAAAGGAAGATTGTCCAAGCTTGATTGCTATCGCAAAATGACACGGTGACAACAATGACAGTGCTATCAAACCCTTCCTCAGCCTTCATCAGGAAGACCAGTATAGAATCTGTTGTAGCCAGCAAAAATCATAATCTAACACTCAATCTGCCCTAAAACCCGAGTAGAAGCTAATCAAAAATTATTTCAGCCAGACCAATAATTAACAACAAAACCTTCCATGTTTTTTTTCCTTCAAATCAAGCAGTTATTGCTTGTGCACTCCTCATGATGCTGTTGATGACCCACTAATAGTCTGCTTAGCCACATATATTTGCTTGACCTTCGACGATGAAAAGTTCTTATCTCCACCTGTAGATTGGTTTCTTCCATGGTATCTACGATGGGACCATTCACCACCAGAATTATTTCTCTGAGTAACACCACCACCTCCTCTGTGATAGTTACCATGTCCTGAGGAATGATCATAATGCTGCTGCTGTGTAGAAACATTATTTTGTTGTGCGGGTTGAGTCCTATAACCAGAACTTGAGTTCTGGTTATTACTTTTGCTGCTATTTCCATTCTGAACATCAACTTTGGCAGCAGCATCTGTAATGGTTTTCTCGGATGGAGTCTTACTAGAAACACCCTTGGATGAAGTCTTAGAAGCAGTGGAGTTTGAAGTGTCCACTAATCCAAGTTCATCAGGTAATTGGTTGACATTTACGTCAGATGCTCTAGGAAAATTCCTATCACTATCAGAAGATGTTGAAGTTCGAGAACCGGTAAATCTGTTGACATTTAGTGGCTGGTCGACCGAAGGACCATGGCTCATCTGAGAAGTTTGAATACTTTCTTGTTGATGCAATGGCATTGATGGAGGAATGGATGAATGTGATGCATTTGGAACATGTGGCCATCTAGCTTGCACTGACATCTCGGTAGAGTGCTGGCACAAATTTCACAGATTTGTTAGTTACTACTACTACTACTACACACACAAATAGAAACATCTTGAGCAGATAAATTAAAATAAAGCAGAAGAAACAAATGGCTTTTAATATCTTTTAAAATAAAAGAAACTAAAAATAACTTGTTACAAAATCCAAGCAAGAACTATGCTATCCCCAGCACTGTGATACTGTACAACAATCATAGAAGCTTTTGTATAACAATAGCAAAAGTCAACCTCAAGACAGAAATCTTTACCTGAAAAGGAGAAACATCAAACATAGCCACTGGAGATGCCATTGGCAGAAGTGGCGAACCAGGAGCAAGATGTTGAATTTGAGAAGGCATGTTGGCAGGATTCCGCTGTGAAGATGTCATATTCATATTGCTCATATCCCCTTCACTGGTCCCTGGTGCAGAAGTTGTGGGAATGTGTTTCCAATCAGGCTGCTTTCCAGAGGGGATATACACAAACTGTCCACCAAATTGTCCTACAGGTGCAAAATGGTTATAAACAACCATATGTGGAGGCCCTTGGACTCCTGGAATGCCTCCAGGAGGTGCAATAAAAGGTCCAGTAAATCCTGTTGGAGGACCATAAAAGGATTCCACACCAGAATGACCCTGTTGCCAGTTCCCAATTGGCCTAGATGCTGGAGCAGTACTTTTTTGAGGCTGTGACTGTGTTGTAGATGCAGATTCATCATGTGGTCCGAAAGCAAACACAGGACCGCCCATCATAGGATTCATTTCATAGAAAGGAAAATGTGAAGGTGGGCCAGAAGGAAAATGAGGAGCGACAGCAGGAAAATGCGAGATCATCTGGCATGAAGAATTTTGTGTATTTGGTAAGGCAGGCCACAAGGAAATTGGTGGAGTCTCAACAGATAAGTCAGCAGGAAGAGATACACTAAGAGGCTCCTCAGATCTAGATTGGCTTGCTGATTGCTGCTCACTACCTACTCCTGTCAAGGTAATTAATATTATTAGCAGATACCGAAGAAGAAACAAAAACTATACTGTTGTCTTATAGTGAGGGAAATGAATCACCTGCTACTACCCTATCAATATCTGCAGCTACATAATTTTTAGCATCTGAAACCGAGACAGAACAAGTACCCAATCTATTTCCAACAGTCTCATCACTACCAATGGCAGCAACAGCAACAGCAGAAGCAGCTGCTTCAGCTTCAGCCTCCGCATCACAATCTTCTAAATGGCCATGAGATTCATTACCATGTTTCCCTTTCTCAAAGAAAAGACTGCAATTAGTGTCAGATCCAGCAAGGTTGTGAGATAATTGCATGTCTGATCTAGATGATCGAGGGGGGCCAATACCATGAGACACAACACGGCTGCTAGGAGGAAGAACAGTTGGAGATGTCACTGCCCCTGAAAACAAAAAATTATCCCCAATAAGTAGGGAAACAGGAAACTTAACATCCAGAAATATCACTTTAAATTGCAAGTAGCCTTTCAAAGTTATTATGACCAAGTAATTGACTAAACAAATCCCAATGCAAAATTTATTTTCTAACCAAATTGAATTCTCTCTCCAGCAAGCAAGGAATTTATTGGACTGGCAGCAGATGAGAATGTTTTCTCTTTTGTTAAAATGGATGGTGCTGGCAAGCTGGATTCAGTAACAACACCTGTCATATTGCCACTAGAAGCCTGTGAATCAAACTGCTGAGGCTTCATAGCCTCATCGAGTTGTGTCTGTGTCAGCGCCATGACCTGTTATGCAATTTTGAAATTATCAACTCAAGTATTTAAACAAACAATAAAATATTTTTAGGTATGATTTGATAATTGAAGCTTGTTATCTCTAGAAGATAATGGATTTTATACGATTTTTTTATGCACCGTTTAAACATGCATTGAATAATACTAGATAGGATAAGAATTTCTACAAAAACATTTGACTTGATGATATTTATCTAATTTGTTCATGTTATAATAATATTTTAGATATAAAAATCCCAAAGGAAGAAAAAAAAAACTCAGTACCACTATGTAGATTCAACATTACTGAACGACACTCTGATGAAAACCTATATATTGATTTCTAGTAACAGGTTTACGTGGGATCCTAAATCCTTAGATGGTCTAATATTATATCCATGTGCGTATTGAAATTTATATCATTTGAATGCATAGTTAACTAATTTTAGACTATTTCAATCTGTAAATTTTATAGGATACAATTAACCTTACGAAGTTACAGTTCTTAAAAATTTAAAATGAAAAATTATTAAAATATATTCATTTTTATAAATTAGCCCACTGCATCATCTCTCTACAACGAACTCAACATGTAACTTAAGTTTATATAAGCTTATACATTAAAACCCGATCGATCCCAATTACTATATATGAGCGGTTTAATGTAAGCATTGAAGTATAAAGCAAAGCACAAAAGAAAATTAGAAACTATGGCAATTCCATTGCCATTGTTATCTTACTTAAAAAGGGAGAGGGGTGAGTTCAAACCTGCTGGCTAATTTGCACATTGCCCCAGGAGCCCAAAGATGTCTGAACATTTTCATGGCCCTTCTTGTTCTTGCTTTCACGACCAGAAACTGATGGGAGACTTGTATGAAGTGACCTGTAAAATAAAAAATAAGATTGATGTTTTTTGTACAATAACAGCCACGTGAAAAATTACAAGACTGCAACTACCTGTTCGTCTGTGATCTTAAGTCAGGCTGGGCATCAGTTTTCAAAGGAGGTGTGCCTATAGGAGGTAATGCCTGGGACAGTAAGTTTGAATTATATCCAGATGAAGAATCACTCTTTGTCATCCCATGCCCATCAGCAGCGGCAAAATCAGCACCACTACTGTTCGACACTTCTCCAGTAGAAATGGATCTTTTGCTAGAATTGGCCATGGGCATGTTCACAGTACTTTGTGAAGCAGAACGGGTTTTCCGTGGCACCTAGTAAGAAACAAAAACACAAGTATAAAATATGCACTATAAAATAAGGTTATGCAAATAGATAGAAACTGAGAAGGTTATATACCTTTGCAACACGAGACTTAGCCTTGATTTCTTTCTCTCTTTGTTCTCGCCGATCATTTATCATTTGCCTCTTAGACCTGACTTCAATGAAGTCATCTTCATCACTGGGAGCTTCAATTCCAGGTTGCTCAAACACGCGTATAATTCCGCTTTGCAATGGAGCATCAACATCTTCCTCAGAACACAAGTTTCTTTTGAGATTACTCTGCCCAGAATGTGAAATGCTCTGAGCCTTTGTTGATTCTTTTCCTTCAACCCTCTCAGCTCTGCTTCCAGAATCCATGCCATGTGAATTTTCTCCAACTGATTCTACTGGCTGTTTTCCCATTTTATTGGTGTAAGGCCTTCTAGATCCAGTCCTTCCAGACATGCCAATTCCCCTTCCAGTGACATTCGACTTATTATCCAACCCAAACTGATCGGCTGACAAAGAACTAGAAGGCTCCCTCTTCTCAGCACTTTCCCGAACTCGAAACTCGGTGCGCTGTGTATTTCTATTAGGCCTCCTCGTAAATCCCCTGGAATCTGCTCGATTAACCCTCGGAGCTGGACCTAGAACTGCACCTGATGATTTTGAGCTTGAAGTTTTTACTGTGTAGACATATCTCTGTCCTCTACCACCAGATACCGGAAACCGTGATTTTGACTCCATTAAATCTTTCTCTTCTGAAACTGAATGAAGATATGCATCTTTGATATGAGGCTGAACTTCTGAGTGTTTAGCATTGGATGAAGTACTGCTGCTCTTTCCAACTAGATTTTGGCTCCCCCGCTTGTCCAATTGGAAACTAGAAGCAATCCTTGTGTTATTATTAGGAGCATTAATATGTCCCTGCTTTATTCCAGCGGCATTCTCACTTGGAAGTGAACTGTGAGATAAGCTTCTTGAATTACCTGGTTGGCCAAGAACAGACTGATGCCTGATATCTTTCTTAATAAATGAATCAGAAGATTCTGGACCACTTTGAACTGGCATTTGATTTCCAGAGTTATGATTAAAAGGAAAACTGGATGGGATATTAGGCTGAACATATGACATTGATTGAGGACCTAGAGGCATCATCCCCTGTGATACTGGAGATGAATACCTAAGCTGGCCAAATTGAAATAAAGGAGGCTGTGATGAGTGCATGTGATGAGTGAGAGGTGCACCAACCTGTGGATGCAGATGTAATGGCATCTGTATAGAACCTATTTGTATGGCTGGTACTGGAGAGGGTATCAATGATGGACCAGAAAAAAGACCAAATTGAAGCTTAATGGGTAACTCAGCTTGACCTGGAGCAGCAGAAGTAACAATTTGACCCGAAGATGTGTAGTGTGGGCCAATAATAACTGAAGATGGTGTACTATGATTAGCAGAGAAGCCATTAGAAGCTTCAACATTACCTAGACTCTCAGATGCTAAATTTGGAGTTGGCTTTTCTGACTCCTGGAATACACTAGAACTATTGGGATTCACCTGAGAAGCATCATCAACAGGTTGAAGGGCTTTGCCATCATTGCATGTATTGTCAAAAGGTACTTCTAGAGAGGCATTAGAAGCCTGTTGTCCCCTTTCAAACTCCTCATTAGGCATTCCGACCTGAACACCCTCATCAAATCCTAATACTAGGTTATCCATCAAGTGTGGCAATCCTTTTTCCTGCAAATGCATATTTTCAAAATCCTGGTGGAGGCCAGCATTATCATCTACTTCATGCACTTCCTCTTCTTCTCGATAATCTTCATCTTCATCATATTCTTCTTGTTCTTGGAACTGCTCATTATTCTCAGCAGCCCATTCGTCATCATCGTCATCACCACTAGAGACGGCACATGAAGTGACTACATTCTCTTGACCAGCTATGGCAGGTGTTGCAATGGATTCATTTTCAGGAGCTGAGACGGGGCCATTTTTGTTTTCCTCAGAGGTCAATATTGCAGAAGAAACTCCAGAGTCATCTATATCATCGTGAGAGAGATGTGTTGGTGAACTAGGGGGGCTTGAAACAGAGAGTGAAGACTGAGAATCACACCTTGGCGTGGCCTCAACTTTATGGTCTTCATTTTCAGCAACCTCTTGGAGGGGATCAACTTCAGCTTGACCATGATTCCCATTATCATAACCAGTTGGCAGGGTAGAGTCACCCCTTGCTGCCTGATTAAATGATATCTCGTTTTCTAGGAATGCCGAAGTAGCAGGGTGTTCATTTCCGTTCCTGTAAGTTCTGTGAACTGAAGCAAGCGGAGGAGGGAGAACACGAGGCTGCCTGGCAGGATACCGTGATCTCCCCAAGGCATAAGGTCCATCTGATTCAGAGTTCTGGTATGGTCGGTCAGGGAATGGAGGGAATGCATTGCTGCGGGGACGGTTCTGTGCCCAACCATCAAATCTTTCAACATAATTTTCATTGAAATCAGAATGCAACTCTGAATTTCTGCCAGCATGATCTCCATCTGCAGGTTGATTCCACCTGTGGGGTTTAACCTGAGCATATTCATCTAAATAAGTCCTTGAAGACAATAATCCAGGACCACCATTATATTCTTTCCTTATAAATGGCTTTCCACCAATGGATGAGTCTCTGCGAGGACTGTTATGACTATTCTCATGGTCCTGAGGATAGAATGCCGGGCTACTCCAGTTCTCATAACCATCTCTTCTCCATGAATTAACTGGTTTACCTCTATCCACGAAGGTGGAAGACAAATCTTTAGAAAAATGAGGCCTAGAGCCCATCTCCAATGGCCTATTCACACTTGATGAATCAGAAGAAGCTGAAGTTAATATCCTATCAACCATTCTTTCACTATCCTCCCAATCACCTACATCTGTAGCCCTTGATGCATCTCTTTCATTCACGTTCCCAGGCATTTTCTCATCAACAATTGGAGCATTATTGTTACCTTTGGCTGATTCAGCCTGCCTCCTAGCAATCTTTTGTTCCAATTCTATAAGCTTTTGTTTAGCAGCTTGTTTCCTCCTCTCCTCTTCTAAAAACAGTCTTTGTTTTTCTTCTTCTCTAGCTAGCCTTTGCTCTTCGGCCTTGTGCAAAGCTTCAATTCTATCTTGTTCTTCCCTCCATGCTGCCTCTCTTGCTTCTTCTTCCAACCTCCTTTGCATCTCTTCCTGTTCTCTGGCCATTCTTATTCTTTCCTCCTCTTCTCGGCGAGCAAACTCCACTGCCCTTTCTTGCTCTTCAACGATTCTCTGCCGCTCCTGTTCTTGCATCCTCTGAACCCTTTCAAGCTCAGCCTCAAACGATTCTCTAACAGGGTCATGGAAATCAGTTTGCTTGAGTATATCCTTCTTTTTCTTCACCCCAACAAGGCTTGTTGAAAAAATATCCTTCCCATCAAAAGCAGAAGCTCCAAAATCTTCCCCATACGTCTTTTCACTCTTCGGTAAATTGCGTTTTTCTCTGCCAAAATTAAGCAAAGGATCGTTAACAGGAAGTCCTTTACCACCCAATGAAAATGAAGACTTCGACATCGAGCTCTGGTTAGAATCAACTCTGTTCCTATTATATTGATCGCCACCAAAATGACGATTATCCCGCAGTCCATTTCGTTCACCATATGATTGCGCCATATTATTCCATGGTTGTTTCACACCTTGACCATACCCTACATCCCTCCTTCCAGAATCATCATGAACAACATCTCTGAAAGGGGACGAACTATACTTGTTATCCTTCCCTACATCTCTATTACCACTTGAAGGCCTAGCACCAACAACACCATTCCTATCATTCCCAGCATCTTTCGGAAAAGATGAATTCCTCCACGAAGAGGAATTTACTTCCCTTCCTGGCATTCTATCATAAGAGTCCACCTTAGGAACTTCACTGGAGGAAACCTTACCAGCTTCATTGCCCCGCATCTGTCCTCTCATATCATAACCACTACCATACTTCTGTGGCACAATGCCAACACGAGGCATATCAAAATCCCAAAAAGCATCATTTTTTGATGAAAATCCATGATCCCTCCCCTCTCTACTCCGCTCCGTGAAACCATGACCAGTATCACGCTCATCATCCGCCCAATCAAATCTCGGGTTCAACCTTACCAGAGGCGGAAAAAACTCATCTTGATTCATCCCACCTCTACCTTGATTCGCCCCACGAGAGCCATTAAAACCTCGATTGTCACGGCCATTTTCAACAGGAAAATTCCCAGCATTGAACCGAGAGTTCACATTAACAACTGAAACAGCATTAGCATTACCATCAGCATCAACACCCTTATCCTCCTTCTTCTGCTCAACAAATGCATTCTCCTTCTTCTGATTCGAATTCGAATTCTCTTGGATCTTCGTATTCTGGCTACCACCCGATACAGGAGGCACCAAAGTAGCACGCAACGACGGAAAATCCTCTCCTCTCAAAACCGCGGATGACGAAACAACCGTCGGAGCAACCTTACTAACAACCCTGGGCACATCCTCTGTAAAAACCATCTCTTTCTCTTGCAAAACCACTGCCGCAGGCTTCGTCCACCCCATCCCAGACGAAGAAGGTCTCGAACCGGTCCCCGAACCACCACCACCAGCCGGTCCACCACCCGATCCAAGCGAATCAAACCGTTCATGCTCTTTCCGAAGCGAAGGAAGATTCAAGGGGGGTGGAACAGCAAGCTTCGCTCCAATTTTCTGCGAACTTCGAGGTCTAGAAGGAACCGCCATACCACCACCACCTCCGCCTCCGGCGGCGGACCTCGGCGCCGGAGCAGCGGATCCCTTTTGTCCATAAGACTTGTTGAGATTCACTGACACGTATTTGGTGCCGGAATTTGCCATCGCAGTCGCACCGCAAGTGTAAATCGCCAAAGCATGAAAACCCTAATCCTTTGAATTGATCTGAATCGTTGAAGATCGAATTGAATTCGTTAACGAAGATTGAAATGAATGGTTTTTTGGGTTTGATCGAATCGATCGATGGGATCGATCGATCTTGAATTGTTGAATTAGGGTTATAGTGTGATGCGTGAATTAGGGTTTGAAATGAAAAATGGGGGGTGTGATAAGAAGGTGAACTCCGGGGGCGTAAGATAGAGGGCGGTGGTGTTAGGTGCGCGGAGAGAGGAGAGAAAAGGTGAAGTTATACAATGAAGGAGCTGAGTGAGTAGACCAAACTATGGATTTGTTTTTCTTTGTCTTTATGTTTCAACCCCTATGTTTTTAGATATTTATGTTTTTTGCTACACTCTCCACTCACGTGCCATATAATCCAATAGTTATAAAAATAAAAATAAAACTCAGATATACACATCTTAAGGACCGACTAAAAGTTTAATCCGGTTGTTTCCTTGCGAGACTCGTTTAATTAAAATCAGTAACTAATGGCAAAGTTAAATTCACGTTCTTAAATATGACTCAACTCCTTACCAAAAAAAAATTAAGGAACTATATGTGGAGTACTACTCCTAGGCATCAAAATAATACACTTCGATAAAAAAGTCTCAACTAAGGAGGGGGGTCGTCAAAATCGTTGCCTAAATAGATTGTAAAAGCCTAAACTAAGGAGAAGATGAGGAATGGTAATAGTTTGAAATTTTATTGCAAATTTTGAAGTAGTACATTCGTTCATTATTATAAATCACTTTAATCAATTTTAAATATAGGGTTAATTAAGTTTTTAGTCCCTATAAATATATCGAATTTCGTTTTTAGTCTTCATAAAAAATTTTGACAGATTTTGATCCCTATAAAAATTTACAGCACGTAGTTTTAGTCCCTGTAAAATTAAAATTTGTTTAATTATGCTTAAATTTTAAAAAATTTTAATGATTGTTTACATACTTGTTTAAAACAGTATAAAAGGTTCCTCCGCAATAAGTTAGCTCAAAATTTTATTTTTAGGTCTAAATTTTCGTTAGTTTTATCTTGAATTTATGGCATTTAAAGAAAATTATATTTAATTCATTACATGTTAAAAAATTATAATTCTTTATAAAAAGAGAATATTATAATGTTCTTAACATGTCTGTTAAAAATCATTTAAAAATATAAAAATTTAAGTATAATTAAACAAATTTTAATTTAATAGGGACCAACACATACTTTTAGTCCTTGTAAAATTAAATTTTGCTTAATTGTGCTTACACTTTTAAATTTTTAACATACTTATTTAGAACATTATACAAAGTTCCTCCGCAAAAAAGTAGCTCAAAATTTTATTATTAGGTCCAAATTTTTATTTATATAATCTTGAAAATTTGCCTTTCAAAAAAATTCATATTTAATTCATTACATGTTAAAAAAACTAAAAGATTTTATAAAGAGTGTCTTACGATGCTATGAACATGTCCGCAAAAAATCTTTTAAAAATTTAGAAGTTTAAGCATAATTAAACAAATGTTAATTTAACAGGGATTAAAAATACTAACGGAAAATTTTGCAGGGACTAAAAAGTGTGACTTGTTTTCATAAGGACTAAAATCAAAACTGCAGATATTTATAGGGATCAAAAACTTAATTAACCCTTAAATATATTAAAAAAAAATTGGTAATGTAGTTAACGTGTCTATTTTGTGGATAATATTACTAAATTTTGTCTTTATTTATATGTGTATTTAATTTTCCCCAAAAAAATGTGTATTTAATTTCACCTTTTATATTTTAATATTTGTATTTGAAAAAAAATAATAAATACACCTAGTGAGTTTTTGAATTAGTCCAGGAAAGTTTTTTTTTTTTGAATTTGGTCCACGTAAATTCAAAAAATATTTCTTTTAGTCTCTGACGTTAATTTATTAGGCCACATGAAATGATTTTATTGGGTCACAGAAAATGTCAAAAATTAAAACATTTGTTTTCTAATTTGCAGAGATTATAACAAAACAAATAAATTACAGAGACTAAGGCTAAAAAAAACGTTGTAATTACATGACCCTTTGGGTTTGAGTTGATACTAAAAACCAAAATTTTTGTGATTTTGTTTGTTGATTTAATTTTTTCAATAATGCTAGTTAGTTTAAGACAAAAATATTTTTTTACTATTTTATACAATTTTTTTTTTGACAAAATATTATAAATAGGTGAAATTAAACTCGTAGTCCCTTAACTTTGGTCATTTATCTTTTTTTCAAATCATTTAGGTACGTTTTTATATGGATTTACAAGTTTCAATCTAATTGTCATATGCAAACATGGACGAAGAACCATAGATTTGAAGACTAAGAGCTTGCACGATATAAAACCATAAATTTAAAGTTTGAAAATTTATATGCAAATTGATCACAGATGAAAATAACATAAAATAAAAGAGTGTTTTTTGGGAGTTTATTGCCTTGTAGTATGAGCGACTTTTGGTTTACCTCATGTAAAAAAAAACTTTGGATTCCAACATTATAAGATGAATAGTCTTTGATTTTAGACCCTCGAAGAATATGACTGTGCAAAATTGTTGATGTAGCATGCTCAGTGTATAATTAATTTTCTAAAATATTTTTTAGTACATGTGGCATATTTTGGTCAATTTTTTTTAGGGAACTTCTACGGTACACTCATAAAGTGAGGTGTACCGGTACTCTTCCTTCCTAATTTTATAAATAATAATTATTTTTTATGTAATAAATAGCTATTTGTCAATATTTATATTTTATAGAACATCATTTCATATGAAAAAACATCATTTCATTGTTTATAAGAATCATAGTAATTTTTTAGTAAAAAATAATCAATATTCTCAATTATGAGTGATAAAAATTTAAAAAAAAATTAATTTTATTTCGTTGACACTTTTGATGAATAAGATTTAGTTATTATAATTATTATTTTTTTATAAGAGAAGGAAACATGTCAATAGACAAGTCCCATTAGATTGATAATAAAAAAGAAAGTACACCAAAAAAGAGGGGGGGCAAGAACCTGACCCTCAAGGTTAACAAAACCTAAAAAGAGGTAGACCCAATCTATTTCTAGCATAATCTCATATAATTTCTCTAGGAATACTATCCCACCAAAATTGAGATTGAATAGAAAAACCAATGTCTGCCAATTTGTCTGCACAATGGTTACCCTCCATAAAAATGTGAGTTACAAAGAAAGACCTAGAGCAACAAAGTTGCAAGCAGTTTTGCCACCTATTTCTTAGGTGCCAAGGAACAATTTTGATTGTCTTGAAAGCTAAGGTTACCAGCACTGAGTCTGTTTCTAACCAAATGTGATTCCATCCCTTTTGAGAAGCAATTTCGATTGCAAACATTGCACCATTTAGCTCAGCACTTAAAGAATTTGATATCCCTAAATTGCAAGCAAAAGCACCTAAAAATTCAGCAGCAGAATTTATGAAGATTCCTCCGCAACTAGAGGGGCCAGGATTTCCTTTGCAAGCACCATCTATGTTGCATTTGATCCAATTGAAAACTGGAGGTTGCCAAAGGACCTCTTTGATTCTTGGTGCATTACTATATTTAACTTTAACAAAGAAGGCATTGAGAAGAACAAAATTTGTCATAGAGGATGATGCATGGAGAGTACAAAAATTACCAGCTAAAGAGGTACCAATTAAGGTTGGTTGCGGAGCAGAGAGTAATGGGATGGCTAGTAAACCTCTTTTGATTCCTGCAGTACCAAATAATATTGAAGCAATATATAACTGCAGTTAGAACCACCATCTTGCAAAGAGGAGAATTTTGTTTGTTGCATATATCTAGCGCCTCAGTAATAGATG
>Ga0315913_1000952_pt1 | contig 29510 bp, 17 predicted proteins | sample MpolsnodulesMG_FD_207736 | JGI IMG/M metagenome (GOLD analysis project Ga0315913, IMG submission 207736) | Medicago polymorpha root nodule microbial communities from Los Angeles, California, United States - small nodules | ecosystem: Host-associated > Plants > Roots > Nodule | place: USA...
TACCAAAATGCCCTTCGTCTTAAACGTGTTTGTACCGACACTGATGATTAACCCCTGCTCAACTAGTATCGCATCGTAAACCATCCCTTACCGTAGTGAGTCTCATGAACATGTTCTCTGGTACACCTTCGACTGATAAAATTCCGACACTGACGAGCGGGATATTACAAATGTGTTATTTATCTCTCTCGTAACAAAGAATTGTTATTTACTCTCCCACTCTCCAACAAATTCCTTCTTTTTTTTTGTTGCATATATATTATTATATATTTTCAATCATAATTATTCTTTTATTTTGCATTTAAATATTTAACAATGTTACTCATCTTATTTAATAGAATTTCAACTCTTCATGAAATCATTATTATATGTATCAAAATTTTGTTTAAATTTACAGATAACAAAATAACAAACTTTATTAAAAAAAAGAACAAATTTGAGTTTTCCAAATAGCATTAATTAGTTTTAATAAAAAAAAGTAAGAGTATGTGAGAAAATGTATAATTGACAAAATGTATCCTTAAATTATCAAATCGACAGTCAAATATGAATGATAAATCCATACTCAAATGACATTTAAAAAAGAAAAAAGTGAGTAATTATTTAGGCCACTTTTGGCTCGTTCAGGTTAATCATAACCAATTTTATTAATGAACCATAAGACTTTCACGTCAAGAGGGTGACCCAAACATGTGTTGAAACTATAATCTTCGTCTAGAAATGCAGGCAAATGCAAATGATTGCATACATGTCCAGTTCATTTGGCTCCTCAATCATTTGTTTTCATATGAATAAACATTTTTTATTCCTCCAGAACTCATCCAACAAGAAATTAAGGTAACATTGTATTTGATGCATGCATGATGCTCTTCTGCCGTTGCTATTTGTAACAACTCTCCTATTAATCCAAAATTGTGTATTTGTATCAATATTGAATAAACCGACCCTAAAACATGATTTTAGGTAGGTTTCAATTCCAATCTAAACGATCAAAGAAAATATTTATATTCTTTGTTGAGGCTACACAGTTACTAGTGAAATTTATTTAGGACACATGTATGCAACATCTCTCGATCGATCTTCACATGTTTTGTTCAATTGTTTAAAAGTTATAAGCAATCAAATCAATAAGCATTTTGTTTAATATTTGGTGCTGATGGATGAATTTTTTTTATTATTGTTTAATGATTTTTTTATTTTTTTTTAGCATCGTTGATGGAAGAATATTAAAATATTGATTGATGGTTAAAATGAAATGTTGATTGTCTTCCCCGAAATTATGCTACATAGGATGTAAGTTAAAAACCGTTGGAGTGTGTTTTATTTCACTGTAGTTGAAAAGTTGGGGTGTGTCTTATTTCAAAGTCACTTGTGCCATATTGAAATTGTTGTTAATCATCCATTGCAACCCTTGATAAACAAGGTCACTTTTTTCTACAAGACAAACAAGTCATTTATCATTCCATTTTCTTTAATAATTAATTATTAAGCATTGCAACCTTCCAAACAGTTTAGTAGAGTTGGGAGTAAGTCCCCGTGAACTTAGCTCAGCTGGTAAGGACAGTGCATAATTTATGCAAGGTTTGAGGTTCAAACCCCGGCCACCACAACAAAATGAGTCGGGAAGCAAATTGATGATCAAAAAATCGAAGGGACATGCCGCGTCATAACCGGTCTCCTTTATTAACCATTAGCTGACCTAAACTTTGTTTAAAAAATAATAATAAACTTGAGTTTTTCAAATAGATAGAGTTAACTAGTTTTATTTATAAAATAAAATAAAAAAAGAAGTAAGTAAAAGTAATTGAGAAATGATATATTGACAGGTTGTACCCTTAAATTATCAAAACGACAGTTAAACAAGAATGTCAAATATGTAGTTAAACGACACTTAAAAAGAAAAGAGAGAGTAAAGATTTAATGCATGATTTGGTCATAATTGTCCTGGTCATAATTGTCCTGTCCCAATCATAGAAAAATTATTATAATAAAAAATTATATGAATTCAAACAACAAACATCTAGTCTCCTCATAAATTTTAGAAATAATTATTTTTTTATATACTTTAGAATTTAGATCAAACAAATTGCTCACTTAATTAAATTATTTAGATCAAACAAGCAGACTCTAAATCGACCACCACAGTAGCCTCTAGCCCTCTACCGCAATTAATCACCTCTACCTCCAAATAAAAGGTTAGGAAATTGATTGGTTCCATTCGCATTTGGATTGACATTAGGGTTCAACTCGAAACAGTTAGGTAACTGCGAATTTGAAGGTTTAACTTGAGTAACATAATTAGAATTCTGAGTTAGGTTAATGGAAACTAGATATGCAATGAAGCTTTCTTGAACTTCTCATTGTGAGCTTCTTGAGATAGCAATGACTCAAACTCATCAAGGGAAACAATTTCAGATTTGCTATTAACACTAGCAACAATTGGATTGAATTATTCAGAAAGTGCTTCAATAACTACATCTATGAGATCACGATGTGAGATTAGATCTCCAATAGACATGATCACATCATAGATCGCACAAATTTGTGTAGTAAACTTTGCAATAGTGCGAAAATCCTTTGGAAATTGACGAAGTTCATATCTAAGTTGTCGCAAACGCGTTTTCATTTGTGTAAAGCAATAGATATGAACTTTATCCCATACCTGCCAGAAATTTCAACGAAGAAAAAATCTCAATCGTAAAGAAGCAGAGATTATGGACAAAATCCACATGCACAACAACAAATCTTGTTCTTCCTATTAGGACCAAACAACTTGCAAAACAAGATAAAGTATAGCTAAAACTAAGTCTATATACATTTTCTAATATGCCTAAGCTATACTCTCTAACAAGAACAAAGCAGAGTAGAAACACAAATTTCAAGTAAAATGATGCATCAATTTTTCTCTTTTTTTTATCAAAAATAAGATGATGCATCCATTAATTAAGAGCATCATGCAAAAAATGAAGAAGAAAATAAACAATGCAGTTCTTTCTTTCCTTGTCTTATATGTGGTGGTGTTACAAGTATTTCTAGGTCAAGGCATTGAAACTTTTTTTTCCCTCTTTACAGAAGAGCTGAAACTAATTTACTTTGATATATACATTTCTACAACAAGCAATGGAACAAATCATTTTTTAACTTAGATCTTCAGCTGCCCCACCTTCAACAAAAATATTATGATGTGGGAATTGTTACTTTCTTTTCCCAAGATAGGAACCATTCTCATCATGATGTCACATCATTGTTTATTCTATAATTTAAGATCCTACTCCCTCCACAGCAGCTGCCATTGATGCTGAGGCCTCTTCAAGGGTTCTTCTCTTCTCAACTGTGTCGAAGGCTTCAAGAATGTCGCCCTCTTCCCAATCATCATAGTCTTCTAACGCAAGTCCACACTCAAGACCAGCATTTACCTGTTCACAAGTAAAAGACATTCAATGTGTGTTCAGGCAGTAACTACATTAGCATGGAGAAGTAACACACACACACACTATTGAGGGTCTCTTGGGTTCACAACTATTAAGGCTCTGCTTGGATTCACTCTAAAGGAGGAGCCTTGGCGCAACGGTAAAGTTGTTGTCACGTGACTGAAAGGTCACGAGTTCAAGTCCTGAAAACAACCTCTTGTGTAAAAAACAGGATAAGGGTACATACAATACACCAAAATGGCGGGACCACTTCCCAGACCCTGTGTGCGGGAGCTTTAGTGCACCGGGCTGCCATTTTCTTCTCTTTTTTTTAGAAACATATCTATAAGTTGTTTTTACTTTTTCAACTTATTTCCATAAACTCTCTAGGATAGCATATGAAAACCGTCTATAGCTCATGAAAATAAAGACATAAGATAAGTTTTTATGCTATAAGCATTTAATTAAGTAGTTTCTCCATACAGGGAATTAATAGAGAAAGAGCAACCATAGCCAAAAACTAAAACAGCCCCACAAGCAAAGGTCAACTATTCTAATGCAGCAAGAAAGAAAGAAAAAACTATTACATATTCTAATTACAAAATGTGCAACATCCAACAATTCCTCAAAGCCATGTCATGTGACGGAGGATATTGTATATGTATGGTTTATTGTAGAAAAATCCCAAGCTGACACTTGGCCTCAAAGATCCTATAATACCCCTTTGGGGAAAGGGGTTTGTTCAACCAAACGTTGAAATAATCCTTCAAATGGCTGGGATCATATATTTCATTGACAATGTAAATTTTATAAATGGATGCAAAAGAAATCTACTTTCAGAATCCCCTGGGCCTATCCCCAGAGCATTCCCTATGTTGAGCATCGTACGTTGAAAAATAATATGGTTGAAATAGTAGTTATGAGAGGGAGGAAGCTCTCACCTTACACATGGTTATGTAAGGTTGAATTAGGGTCAATCTATATTCTAAGATGGTATCAAAGTCTATCCTAGATTAGTAAAGTCACTCGTTATCGGACCGCCTGAGTCACGTTTCAGTTGTCCAATCCAAAGGATGAGCAGGATGTATTAAAAGCCACACATTGGAGATTGATATGACCCGAATAGTGGTTATAAGTGGGAGGTAGCATTCACCAAACAAGCCGGTGTCCCTATTCACCAATTCTATGACCTTAAAAATGCTTATTTCTGATTAAAAATTAAAAACCAATAAAAAAAACCATGTCCCCATTCATAATAGCCAACTACAAATGAAAATGAACAATAAGTAGATTCATGTTTAGGAAATTCTTAAAAATTAATCTCAAAATTTTTCATACTCGCACCATCCAACTATTGCAAAGATGTCCTTTTACATGAACAGTAAAAATGTGAAATAAAACTAGAAGCAGAGCCATACCTCTTTAACAATCTCCTTCACCCGTCTCAAAGAATCAAGAACTCCAACGTGAACTATTTTTCCCTTCCGCGTGACTCGAATGCCACAGCCTTTTGTAACCTTTCCCTCTGTAACCATACATCCGGCAACACGACCGCTACCACTGCTGAATATGGCTCGTATTTCTGCTGAGCCAATTGGTACTTGGTCCTGCAAAAAGATAGCAGTAAGAATTGCAGCATAACCATCAGTAACTTATAAGTTCAAAAAGAATACAAGAGTATTCATCAAGTGCAATTACAGATGTATACATATGCATAATTTATGCCAAGGGTTTACAGATTAAAAGATGTGTTAATTTACCTCAACAGAATCTAGGAGCCCTTCCATTGCTTTTCGTACATCATCAATTAATTCATAAATAACTCTATATAATCTTATCTCAACAGCTTTATTATCTGCATAGCTTTTCACAGAGCCTGGTGCTTTGACATTAAATCCAAAAATAATAGCTTTGCTTGCAGCCGCAAGGTCAACATCACTTGTGCTTACATCACCTGTTGTCTCCATCAAAAACTTCAGTGTGACATTATCTTGTGGTAGCACCTGCAGAGCTTGTTTGACGGCTTCAATGGAACCCTAGTCATGACCAAGAATAATGAAATTTAATTCCAGGTGAAGTAATAACTACAGTGATGATTAATAAAACATATTGAAGTAGTAGATATTTAGTAAAATGTACAATACAAATATACAATACAATAGTAGAATGCTACTTTTTGCTATAAGCATGTGGTAGCCTACTTGATAAATGTGCTATGTGAGAGGGGCATACTTCATAGATACATGATTTTAGTTCATAAAATATATTAGGTTTAAATGTTTTTGGTCCCTACAAGATACAAATTTTTGCTTTTGGTCATGCAAAAAATTGTTTTGCTTTTAATCCTTGCGAATACTCTTTTTTGCTTTTGGTTGTTGTTGCTTCTTTTAGTCCCACAAAAATGTTTTTATGTTGGAATTGATCTTTGTAATATGTAGAATATTTGATTTTAGTCCCTCAAATACCAAGTACATAAGGACTAAAATGAACATTACACACATTACAAGGGCAAATTCCAAGATGAACAAATTTTATAGGGACCAAAAAACCAACAAGGACCAAAAGAATGAAGAGAAAAAAAAGCATGTTTGCAAGGAGTAAAAACAAAAAATATTTTTTACAATGACTAAAAGCAAAAAGTGGTATATTTGCATAACTCAAAAATGTATTTAAACCTATATTCTCTAATATCAACTATAGCACTATTTCATCAAAAAATAACTATGACACTATCAATATAGATTTTGAAAAAAATGAAGAATTACATAATATAACAATTATGCATGTCATCTATTATATTCAATTATTAACTACTTTTTCCCTTCCCAATAACTTGATAAGCTTAAAAGGCCTCTTCCCAATACTAAATTTATCATTAAATCTTTTAAATTGTATTTACTATTTCCTTTCCGCTATCACGTGAATTATGATCTTATGTCTGTGATCAACTATATAGAAAAATAACACCACAGTATCACCGGAGAAGTCATCAGTAAGTTAAACCAGATATTGAACATCAACAAGATGATGTAGAAATTCAAGTAACAGTGGAAGCAGTGACCATACCTGAAGATCAACCTTCAAAATAATATTCAGTTGGTGCAAGTCTAGTCCAGAAAGCTTTCCTGACGAAACTGCAGAAGCTAATGAAGAAAGGGTGACCTTGCCATCTCCTGCCTTTGCTGAAATACGCTCATCTCGCAATGACATAACACGGGACTCTGCCTTTTCACGTGCAGTATCAAGGGATTCAACTACCTCAAATACATCACCAGCAACTGGAACATTATTCAATCCAATAACCTGCAGTGATGCACATAAGAACGATAAGAAAATTTTGATTGAGGATAACTTTTAGCATCTATTCAGAACCTCAAAATGTGCATGGCTCTTAAATGACAAACAGATGGTAACTGTGAAAATTTGAAGTCCAAAAATATGTTTCACTTTTCACCACTGCAAAATGCTCAGGGAAACAAAAAAGTAGTAACGTTTTATGCTGGGAATTTACAAACCTGTACAGGTATAGAAGGTGTAGCTACATCGACACGCTTTCCACCATCATCGAATAAAGCCCGCACCTGAAGGAAGTAATAAAAGATGTTAATCGATTCAGGGGATAGTAAAGCAGGTAGCTCAGAATTGAATTACCAAAAGCTAAAATCATTAAACATTGAACTTTAACTTTACGTATATACACATACCTTTCCGAAAGCTCCTCCACAAACTACAATATCTCCCCTTCTAAGTGACCCATTCTGCACAATAAATGTGGCAAATGGTCCTTTTGATTTATCCATGCCTGCCTCAATGACTGTGCCCTTCGCACTTCTATCAGGATTAGCTTTCAGTTCTTGCAACTATACGTGAAATGCTTAGGTCAGAATGGATAACATCAGATGAAGCAATAGAGTAGTCTGAGGGTTAAATGAGTTAAACTAGCTTTAACAACAACAGTAAACATGTTACCTCGGCAACAAGCATAACAGTTTCCAAAAGATCGTCAACATTTTTCCCTTGAAGAGCACTTATCTGTTGATGAGAGAGAAAGAAAGTGAAATATAACTTCCTAAAAGTTACAGAACCAAAACAAAATATGAGCACGAACAAGAAAATAAGAAATATAAACCTGAACCATCGGGATGTCACCGCCCCAGTCTTCCGGCATCAAACCAATTGAAGAAAGCTCTTGCATAACTCGGTCTGGATTTGCTCCATCTTTATCTATCTATTTCAAACAAATAAATAAGCGTGTCAACAATTCCTCATGCCATCACCAAGTAAATCATAAGTGTTGTCAAAGCCCTATAGCATAGTGGAGTTTAAACAAATTGATGTTGTTCTGTGATATGCCGTTCAGTACAAAATGTTGTCAAATAGTCACTATCGCGGCCCTATAGCACAACAAAATTTGAACTCGCGGCCCTATAACACAACAAAATTTGAACTCGCAGCCCTATAACACAACAAAATTTGAACAAACTGCTATTGATAACACTGAATCATAAGCATTGAAAATTGGGGTTGGAGACATATGTTGGCCTACCTTGTTTATAGCAATTATAATGGGTACTCCTGCTGCTTTGGCATGAGCTATAGCTTCATTTGTTTGAGGACGAATACCATCATCAGCAGCCACAACAATAATACAAATGTCTGTTACGCTTGCTCCACGGGCTCTCATTGCCCCAAATGCCTACAGGATCATATATAATAGATATCAGATATAGGAAATTATTACTAATAAAGTAACATCAATAGCCATTTTACAACCGTCCCTTGAGGTTACAAGGTCAATCTCTTACCACTACCTCATGGACGATATCAGATATAGGAAAGAGAAGTGCAAAGTTGGGTTACTACAGTAATGTGGTTAATAGTTCAGCTAAAAACTATACACTTGCATAATGAGAAAGCCATCACACTCACGGATTAAGGTACCAACAGGATTCAATGAATGAAATGTACAAGCAGTTTTGCATATTCAAAAGGAAATAAGTTAGAAATAAGTTTTTTCTTTTATCAAAACCAAGCATACCTCGTGCCCAGGAGTGTCGAGAAAAACACACGGCAACGTTTTTCCATCAACAGGTACTTGCACTTTATAAGCCCCAATTCCCTGTGTGATCCCACCAGCTTCAGAAGCAGCTACCTGTTACATTTGGTGCATCAAGTTTAAATTGAATGCGAATGCCATATGAGCCTAGATGAAGCCTAACCAATAACATAATTCACCATATACCTTAGTCTTTCGTATATGATCCAAAAGAGTTGTCTGCCAAATGATAACATAACACCAACAAATATCAGCACATGGAGAAATGTCAGAAAAAATAAATCAGAGACCAAGTAACAATACATAGTGATATCACTTGCCTTGCCGTGATCAACATGGCCCATGATAGTAATAACAGGAGGCCTGTCTTTGAGTTTGTCAAGGTCTTCTTCTTCGAGAATTTCCCTTCTCTTCACTAATCCTTCAACTTTGAAAGGATCGGCATCTATGACTTCCACATCATAATCTTTACAAATCATCTTCACCATATCTTTGTCTAGAGTTTGCACTCCATCTGGCTTAACTCCCTTGGAGTACAGAGAGCCGAGGATATCACCTTCAGTAATCGCCAAATTGTACGCCAACTCCTCCACCAGCATACCACTACCGCTGACCTCTAGAATTTCAACCTTTACAGGAGCAGCATCCCTGGCAGCCTGAAGTCGTACCGCCTTACGACTTGCTTTACTCCATTTTCGTCCTTTTCTTGCAGTGCCGGGAATAGAGCCATTGAGTTCCGAAGTATCCTCGTCAGGAATACCATCTTTGTTCACCACCATTCGTCTTCTTGGTCCTCCTTCCCCAGATGATGCACCTTTCTTCCGGTAATCATCTTTATACCTTCCTTGGGGAGGGGCCTTCCCTGGTTTCGTAGGAGCTAAAACCGTTCGAGCAATCGCAGGGTCAACTGCCGGTTTCTTTGAAGCATGCTTATCAATCAAGATAGGGCCCTTCCTTTCTTTAGACTTAACAGGTGGTGCTTCACCTTGACCTTTATCATCCTTCAAGATAACGGGTTTTTTAACAGGTGGCGGTGGCGGCGGGGCAATCGAAGGCCTAGATTGTAACATCGGTTGAGGTCTCGAAAGAGGCTGAAGATCACTCAACTGAGACGTTACCTTCTCCCTTCCCCCTATTTGAGATTCCCCAACTTCACTACTCTTAACACTAGGCTTAGGTACTTCCTTCACAACCTTCTGCACAGTCGCAACCGAATCCCCTTTACGCCAAATACTCTTCAACGTCTTTGCCTTATGTTTCTGTAACGAAATCACCGGTTTATCATCCTTAGGTTTATCATTCATAACTGGTCTTGCCGGTTTATTAACCGAACCATTACTTCTCTCACCCCCTAACTTAGAATTCTCCAACTTCTCCGCCTTCTCCAAAACCTCACCAAGTGATTCAATCACCTTACTCCTCTCATCCACACCATCATCACCCTCACTATTCCTCGACGAACCCCCTAAACCCGAACTCGATACTAAAATCGAGTCATTATTGGACTTCAACACAGGCTTAGGAGGAGGTTTAAGTCCAAAACTACCACCAACACCACCACCACTATCACCACCACCTTTATTACTACTATCATCATTGTTAGAAGAATCAAGTGATGAAACTGAATTTCCTTGGTCAGCAACAAAATCAGTTGTAGTAACTGAATATCTACAAACAGACAAAGAAACACAATGCCATCTTTTTTTCCCTATACAATTCCTTCTAGAACTAGAAAGAGAAACTCTTCTAACAACAGAATGTGACATTCTAGAAGAACTACCTAAACTTATTGGTGAAGCAAGAGAACTCATTGATGTTCCTTGCACGTTACCAACTAATATAAGCATTTTAAAACCAACCCAGCAACACAACACAAAACACAAAAAAAAAAAAAAACAGCAAAAACAACTGTCTAGTTAAACCTTAACATACCCAAAGTTGAGAATTGGAATGACCCAGAAAGGAAATTGTGATGAAAATGAAGAATCAATGGTACCTTTGGATTAAAGACAGGAACTTTAAGTTTGAAATTGAAGTGGAACATGCATAAGGGTTGTAAGTATTGAAAAAACTTGTTTTTTTATTTTTTTGGTGAGAGAATGAATGGAATGGAAAGAGAAGAGAAAGAAGAAGAGAAGAAAGAGTTGTGGATATGAAAAATGGTTTGGTTGAGATAACCTTATGGTATTTTCGATTGATATGTGTGATGCTTATGCACCTGTCATATTTTTTTGGTTCCGATAAGGCTTTTTTCTTTTTTTCGTGGTTTTTTATGTATTTTCTCTGTTTTTTTTTTCTTTTTCTCAGCATTTATTTTTACTCAATCTTTCCAGCATTGGTAAAGGAGGTTTTTAATTGATAAAAAAAATTATGTTAATTGAGGTTCGAAGGTTATATCCTCGTGAGTTTATCTTAGTTGATAGAAACAATGCATAATATATATAAGGTTTGGGTTCAAACCCCAATCACCACCAAAAAAAGAGTTGTGTGTGATTTTTAATAAAATGATTAATTGAGTTGATTTAAATAGTAAAGAGGTGGTGGATGTTGAATGATCTTTCAGATAGGAGGTTTTCGGATGTGGCTCAGCTTTGGTGTTCAGGACTGGAGTTTTATTTTGAGGGTTTTTTTTCTCTGGGAGTGAGTAGTGGTGACGGGTGGTGTTGAATTTCGTTTTTACAGTGGTCGTTTTTCGTGAAGAAGTCTGTTTTAGGCGGTGACGTGTCCTAAGGGTGTTTTTAGGGTGTTTATTTTTTGGTGTTCCGCTTATATACGACGTCTTTTGTTTATATTCTCAGTTTCACCGATCTCTGTTCGTCTTGAGCAGGAATCTAGTTGTTTAATAAAATTTGTTGTTTGGAAAAAAATGGTGAAATTGGTACTCCCTTAGTTTTAGATTATAAGTTATTTTGATCATTTCACATTGATTAAGAAATGTGATCAATTGTGTACGGGAAAGAGAAATTTTAAGTAATTTTACAAAATTATCTTTCATTAATGATATTGGAAACAAAAATTAAATAATCCAAAGAATAAAAGGTAATGAATAGTTAAGGGTATAATAGGAAACATCAATAATTCATTAGTATTGTAAAGCGATTTATAATTTGGAAAAAAATAATCTCAAATCGACTTATAATATAAGACAAGAAGTATAATTTATTAAAACGCTCTTATTAATTGTAGTGAGTGAATTTTATTTGATTTAGCTGAGAATCAACTGTGCTCAGTAGCTGAGATGCGGCAGTTAAGGTGGGATGAGAGGGTGAGGGGCTTGGAAGTGATGGAGAAGAGACCTTCTTAGGAATTGTTGTTTTTTGCTTCATAACATTGTTTTGCAGGAAAGTGTAACTCACCGTTGGAGATGGTCACTTGATCCAATTAATGGTTACTCAATTAGCGGTGTATATCAGATGTTTACAGCAACAAATCAGCTTATTGAGAGGGTTAACATGGATACTATTTGGCATAAACAAATCCCTCTCAAGGTTTCTTTATTTGCTTGGCGCCTCTACCGTAACTGTCTTCTAACAAAGGATAATCTCCTGCGGTGGGGTATTATTCAAGCAAAAGCTACCTTTTGTTCAGGTGGGTGTGCAGTTCAGGAGTTTGCGGACCATCTCTTAATTAATTGCAGTCACTTCAGTCGGTTATGGCCTCTTATTCGAAACTGGTCTGATCTCTTTTCAATTGATACGTTTTGCGCACACGATCATTATGTGCAATTTGGGCAGTTAAGTGGGATCCCTCGTCAAACTCACCCTTTTTTGAAACTAACTCGGTTGTCTTGTGTTTGGACGATTTGGAAAGAAAGAAACAATCACATATTCAACAATAAAACTTTGGAGCTACATCAGTTGCTTGATAAAGTCAAGTTACTATCATTTACGTGGTTAAAGGCAAAAATGACAAATTTTGCATACACCTATCATGAGTGGTGGCGTCACCCGTTATTTTGCATGGGCATCGCTTTGTAATCGTTTTTGTTGATCTTTGGCAAGTCATTTTTCATTGTTTTGGCTTCGTCCTTTGTAATAACTTTTGGTGACCTTTCTTAGCACACCTTGTGTAGAGGGGTCACTTGTGTTTTTGTTTATATATATATATATATATATATATATATATATATATATATATATATATATATATCATTTTGACTTGTTAAAAAAAACTGGAGTGAAAGACAATAAATAAGAATATATTAGTGGAAAAATAATAAATGTTGCATTGATATTTCAGAGTGATAATTATTTTGAAACATGCTAAAAAACAATTAAAATGAAACGGGGGGAGTATATTTATAAATCATCCATCAAAACCATCATCGCACTTGTAAAGAAACTTGAACTTGGGACATTGTGATATGTCAATTTTTAACCGATTGAATCGACATTTATTAGTGCAAAGAGTTTTCACACTAATCATATTATTAAATGGAATAGGTCCACAATTTCCGACAAAAATGTTGATATCGTTATGCCAAACGTCATGACATAGATTCGAACTTTGATCCCTCCATTTGTATTTATGAGTTTTAATGTTGTTTGTTATTTCGTCTATCTAAAAAAAATTGTTAATAATTGTTCTTAAAGTATTGTTTAAGTGACTTTTACATTGAAAAATGCGTATTTATGATTTTAACTAATATTTCACTTGTATTTTTAAAATAAAATATATTTTTTAAGATTCCTTAAGCCCCTTAGAATATTTGTTAACGTTACTATTATAAAAAAAAATGAATTTTATACTAACTATTTTAAAATAAAACATGTGTGTAGTTTTTTTTAACCAAAAAATATGTGTAGTTTTTTTTTTGACAAATAAAAAAAAAAACTTGTGTAGTTGTTGAAATGCGTTAATAATATAAACCTTTTTAGATTGACGTTGTATCAAGATTATAGCAAAATACCCAAAGATATTATGCAGTGTAAATTATTATATTATATTATATTATATTATCATAAATATAAATGGTTTGGGTAAGAACACGTTGGCAACTCTTGGCCCCAATTATACCCTTTAATTTTAAGGGTGTGAATATTCCAATATTTGTTTTGATGTCAGGATTCCAATATTGTTGTGATGTGATTGAATAGATTAACCAAATTGCACCCAAAATGAAGAAAACTAACATATAGTGGAAAACGTATTAAAAAAGTCATTAACTTTTTAGAATGGTTGTACCAAAGATGAGCAGAAAACAAAGAAGCTATCATATTTAGCTTTCATGTCAACGTGGATGAGCTACCACAAGCTCACATAACACATTGTAGTACGTACCAATCGAAGGCTAACTCGAAACTAAGCAACCATAGTTTTCAAAAACATTCATGAAGTTTAGAGATGATTAACTTTCATCTTCAAAAGGAAACATGGTAGATTACAAAAACTAGTCATAATTAATATTTTTATGAAAGTAGGACATCAATGCTCAAACGCGTTACCAGAGGCGGAGCCCTTCACGGGCTAGGGTGGGTCACGACCCACCCGGAAAAATTTAAAAATTAACGACTATAGATCTATTTTGCGAGATCTTATGCAATTTTGTGTCGGTTTTAAATTTCGAAAATTCTCACAAAGTGATGTAATGGTCCACTCGAAAAATTTAGATAATTCAATTATAGGCCTATTTTGCGAGAATTTAAACAATTTTTCAACGATTTTAGCTTTCGACGGTTTAAAAAATGGCATACGTGATTTTGTGTGTTTATATATTATAATTTATTTTAATAACCCACCCGAGCTTTTTTTTTCTGGCTCCGCCACTACGCGTTACCAAACACACCCTAGGATTCTTCAAAAGACAAATGACATTTTCCCACTCAATATCTACTAAATCAGAGCATCTATAATCTTAACAACAAAGAGCCATAATCTTTCAACTGTTGATCTCACATTTTGATATTTTTTGTTTTTCTACAAATTTTCGTTAGTTTTTTCTATTTTCATAATATATTTAAGTTTTTTTTTTTAAATCTTCTTTTGCATTGTCACAATTTTTATGCATCTTTATTTAATGTTTAAAGTTTTATCTTGCATATTTTTGTTGAAGACAAAATGGGGAGTAGAATAGAGCATTTGAACTCTAAGGCTAATTGAAAAAGCTAAGGAACTTAATTTAAATTCAAGTTAATTTGTGCTTGATTGAAAACTAGTCAGACTCTGAAGAAGTTATCAGACTTGACTTGACTAATTAGACTTGACTAGTTCTGATATGTCTAAGAGTCTGATACAAGCTAAAGCTTTAATAAGTTTATTCTTAATTTAACTTGTGCTTAACTGAAAACTCATCAGACTATGAAAAGTGTTATTAGACTTGGGTAAACGAAACAGACTTCAATAGTTCTGATATGTTTAAGAATATGATACACTTTGAAGCTCCGATGTGTTTATATTTATGTGCTATGATGCATCTCATTATGATTAAAAATAAATTTAACTAACTGGGATAGAACTTAGGGGGAGCTTACAAATATCACCTTAGGAACTATCAGATATAACTTAGGGGAAGCTTGTAAACCCCACCTTAATGGACTATCTCAAACTCTGAGACTATCAGACTCATGGGGAGCTTACAAATCTCAGACCCTGAAGTCTACCTGTTAATTAGATTAACAACAATTGTTTTAAATACTTGTGTTTGTCATCATAAAAAAAAAGAGATTGTTGGAATAAATTTGGTTTATACAATTCCTCTAAAGTTTTGATGATAACAAAGTATTGAAGAACAATTGAATATGCTAATATTTGTTCAAGTATGCATGATCATATGATATATCCATCAAAGTATTGATCATTTATTAAAGCATCAGAAGCACAAGAGAAGCTTAAAAGACTATGGTAGAAGATCTGAAGAAAGCTCAACCAGAAGTCAACATCCTTGATCAGAAGAAAAGGATGTCTCTCATAAGCTGAAGATCAACCTCGTCAGACTCTATGAATATCATCAGACATAGAAGACCGCATCAGACTTGGAAGACCTGGGTTTTGTGGAAGAAAAGGAATGATAAGATTTTCAAGGGGCTACAATTTGAGGTAGAGGCTTTAGTCGAGGATATTAAGGTGTTATCTTGGCGTTGGTTGGTGGAAAGGTCCCCCATTCCATCTTGCCTTTTTTTATGAATGGTGTTGGAATCTGAGGCTTTGTCTTGAAAGGTATAGGTTTTTGGAGGGCTGGTTTTTTTGTGGCTGTTCTTGTGTTGCAGACTTCTTTGGGAGTTCCTTGTGTTTTGGGGCTGCTGGCATGTGCTTGCCTTCTGTTATTGCTTGGTGCCTTCGTTTGTTGCTTTATTCTTTATGGGTTGGTAGGCTTATAGTACCATCTTATTTTTTGGGTTGGTATGTTTTTAAAAGTGGGTAAGCTCCTGCGTGGAGGTTGTTTGTGTTGTGGTAGCATGTCTGTGTGTTGTTTAGGGGTCATTTGGGCAGTTCCTATGTGGAGATTTTGAGGCAAGGGTATGCACTTGGCGTCTTGGCCTTTGCGTATACTTAGGCCTCATTATTAGCTTTGTCTTGGTGGTTTTCGTTCATGGTCCGTTTATATGCGGAGTCATTTTAAGGGTAGTTTTTAAGGGGTTTTTGTTCGAGCCGGTGTTATTGTGGCAACCGATTTTCCCTTGTATTTTTTTTTTTCACCCGAGCTTATTAGTGCATCTGGCACGGGCTTGTTGGTTAATAATATTTTACCGATTCAAAAAAAACTTAATAATTTAACTATATGTAAAATGCATCTATACTAATTTTTGTCATTATTTGTCACATTGTTTTTCAAGTAAAAGTTATTTTCCTTTTTTAAATAGTCATTATCAGAACTTTCAGATCAAGGATTTATAATCATTACATTCAAAGATTTATGTTGTATACTTTATTGTATGTTTTCAATTCAAACCCTCCTTTAGTGACATTGTAATACATCTTGAGCCCGTATTTGAAAATCTGACACTCTATTTAGTTACCTCAAAAATGTCAATTGCTGGCTACTTAGTTGTTTGATTTAATCTTAAAAGACCTTAAAATTTTCAATTATGGGTTTAAAGGCCTATGGACTTAATCTTTTGCCCATATTGTTTGATACTTAGGAAACACAGATGCGGACAGGAACTCCGAATACGACACAAACACGCTTAAATCGCTATTAATTTGAGAAAATCATATAATTCAATGTAATTATATATGTCAATGTTGTGTCGGTGTCTGACACGATACATGTTCGACACTGGGACACGCCTAATATGAGGAGTGTTTGTTATTCGTAGTTTGATACACTCATATACGATTTTTATTTTATTTTTTTGTTTATGGATTTAAAGGCCTCTATGTGTATGTTATAAACTTTGAGTGTTCTCATTATCTTTGTCAGAGATCATATCTCAAATTAAGCAACATTCCATCACATTTCACATTTGGTGGATTTTTAATAATATTGTTTTCACCATGATATGAGGTCAGCTGACCACCTCATTTGATCAAATTTTATAATACCTATAAACTAATGCAATTTAACAAAGCCATTAAATTAGAAAAATACAAAATTCAATTCAATTTTATCACATATCCTTGCCATGGTTTACGTGGAAGTTTTTAATATATTCACACATTGTTTGTGTCATTTTCGTGTATATATATTCATGTTGAGTGCAACATCTTATAACACTCCAACCATACCTATTTTAAACAAGTTACAATGGAAAAAGATCATGATTGTGTGTTATCAATTATTGATGTAAGAATAACATGATATTTGAAAGTTAGAGTTGTGCGATTGTGGAAAATTTATGATAGTTTGGAATTACTTACGGTTATATTAATTGAAATGGTTCTTACTGATAAATATGTATGTAGTTGTTATTTTATACTTTGGATTAGCAGTGATTGGTTGTCTATGGGTTGCCTCATTTTTCCTCATATTTCTTTCTACATTTGCATAATATTAAAGCAATTGTTCCTCATTCGTTGATCCCTATGTTTAAAGAGTTGGTTGTTGAAGGAAATATTTATTAGATGTATCCAATTTTTGTTGCACTTGATATTGTTGATGCAATTGTAACATGTCACAAATTTAGGTTGTTTTTTCTATTGAGGACAATGATTATACGTGTATATGGTTTTTCCATCCCTATGTATAGATTATCACCAATAGATTTTGAAGTTGTTTTTGAGCATTCAAATGGATCCAGCTATTTAGTTGGTTAGTAGTGTAAAAAAAAGGTGCATGAATTAGTGGTATTTTTGCATGGAATTGTGATGAATTAATTACAAATTTTAGGTTGGCTATCAGTTTAAGGTGTAGAACATATTACAGGAATAATGGTGAATCCTGAAATTTCAGATGTTGTTTTGTTTAGAAAAGGGTAATTTACTTTGGTTTTTTGTATCTTAAGTTGTTTGGTGATTAATTTAACTTAATGTGACTCAATTTTTATGGATGAACTAATTATATATGTTGGTTATTCGTGTTGCTGATGTTCGTAATTATGTTGTTTTGAATAGACCAACTCTGTAAGATTTATTTATATGGTTGGTTATTCGTGATGCTTAGCCTGAATGAATATGGTTATTGTCGCAACTATCCTGTAAAATCAATTGATGAGTTGAAAACACTAGGGCTGGACAACAATTTGGGAAATCGACCCAACTCATATGAATCAGGTGGGCTGAAGCGTTTCGAGTCGAATTTCGCGAGTTTTCAGGTTACTCGGTTGAAACAGACTGGGTTTGTGTGGTTTCTGTTGGGCGAGTTTGGGTAGCATTTGCAGGGCCAGCAAAACCTGTTATCGCCCGTATACATATACTTACCTATAGTCCAGCCCAGCCAAGAGTATATAACTTTGAGTTAAGAAAAACCCTGGTTCTTAAATCTGTGTTGGCTGCTCAATAGAGAGAAAGAAAAAATCTCATTAGAAGTCCAAACCCTAACCTTTTTTGCACGGATTTTTAACTTCAAAAGTATTCCTTCCTTCAAATAAAATTGATTTCATTCATTATTCCCTTCATCACAACCCACTTTCCAAAATCTTTTAAAGGTTTGTACTGAATATACTCACGTTTCTAAGGTCAAAATCCAAATTTTTGAGCTTTCCTCTTACGCTTTTATTTTCTAATCTATATTTCTTTGTGCTTCAGGTAAATATTCAAGAATTTTTCACCTTAAGATCAAAGGTGAGACTGTTGTTTGTTTATTCTAATGTATGTTTATGTTTATGTTTATGTTTATGTACGTTTTATGTTTATGTAAAGCATAAATCCGAATTAAATATGTTTATGTCAAAATCCACTTTTTATTTGCTAATCTTTTTATGTATGCTTATGTAAAAACACATTTAAGATCAAAACTGATTTTTTAACTAAAATTTTTTTTTTGTACCTGTTTAAGTCGAAGAGCCATAAATCTGAAATTTTTAGCATGTTTATGTACTGATTTTTTAACAATGATGATTATGTACCTTTCACATTTAAGAGCAATAGATTGTTACTAATTTATTCCTTTTTTTGTACTTGTTTATGTTGATTTGCTCTTACTTGGAGACACTAAAGATGGAATTTGATGATGAAGGAAATGATGCAGTAGCTATTGAAAAAAGTAAGGTAAGAATTTGTTGTACTTTTTTTTTTGTTTTGGGGAGTTCTTGATAGACGATTTATTGATTGAGATGATTTAATATGCTTAATATCTGAAAAATATGGAAATTAAGGACTTTGTTTATGTGTTGTTATGGAAGTGAGATATGAGTAAAATTAGCTTTTGATTATGTCATATATGAATCAATAACTTAGTGATGTAACACTTGTCTTGATTGAGTTATGTACAGTTGAGTAACCAATATTAAGAGAAAAAATTATTTTATTTCGTAAGTATAACATAATTTTTTCTTGATTCGTATATATTTTGAACAAGTTTTGGTCCATATATTTTGAGTAAGTTTTATGTACAGTTTTCAGTAAGTTTCTATATGAATTAGTAACCTATATGAGTAAGTATTCTATCTCCACAACTTACGAAAAAATACATAAATATAGAATGCACAACTCAAGAATAATTATGTTATACTTATTATTTTTCTTGTGAAAAAACACATTAATCAAGAATATTTTTATCAAGATTTTAGATTTTTGGTCAAATAGAGAAATTAAATTTATTTTTCAAATATTTGCAATAGCTGCACACTGCTTTTTATATTATTTTCACATCCGAAACTCATGTATTATTACTGTTGTGAACTAACACTTCTTCCCTCTAAAATCAGTAATGGAAGGGGTAAATGGAGCCGAAGCTATGGAGCGGGTGACTGGAGTTGCAGCAGCTGTGGATGTGGTAATTGAAGTTGCAGCTATGGAGGGGGTAACCAGAGCATAAGCTAATTTTACGTTTTAAAATTATAAGTATATGATTATGTGTATATGTACTACCTATACAGTTTAATAGAGGGGGTAACTTGCCCATTTTGAATGAAGACATCACATAGTTCAATTGATGCGTTTAGAATTAAGATCATTAGATACATAAAAGGAGGAACTCCTCTTTCTTTTGTTAATTGACATATGCATGCACTAACATATTTTTTGAACAAAAAAGAATGAATCTTGGTACCCTTTTTCAACAAACAATAATCCTAGTACAATTTTCTAAAGAATGAATCCTAATACTTTTTTTTAGAATGAATCATAGTACTTGATTACTACTACTTTTTTATGAATTATGTTCTTATATAATATGTTCATATGTATTTGCATATCTGCCTATGTGGTACTTTCATATGCTTGAATCGAAACATGTATGATTTTGCTGTTTTGGGAAAGTTAACAAACACTTACACCTATATTTACACACTTTCTCCTTTAAAATTTCGTAACAGTTAACTAATTTTAAACATGTCCATCTTTAATTAATTGTTAAAACTCAATCTAAGTAATTAAAAAATTAAAATACTTAATAATTGTTGAAACACTTAAATATTTTATAATGTGAAATATTTAGTTAATTACACATCTACAATACTTTACTAATCTTTTTCAGCTGATGAAACTCAACAACCAACTGATTTATCCATTAATGCTCCAATTCCCTCTTTCTACTACTAGGTGCATAAGATCTAATGCTACTGGTAATAAGAGAACCTCTCTTGTTTGGCTAGACTTTAACCATTTATCCAATGAACCAGAACCCATAACAACTTGTAAACATTGTCATAGACGATACATTTGTGGTTCTAAAGCACATGAGACATCCAACATTTTAGCACACTCTGAAGTCTGTCTTAAAAAACCTGCTAACATGTTAAAATACCCTAGGCAATCAAACCTTGTAGGGGAACATGTTGGTTTTCTAGTTCGTGTAAACCAAAGGTATAATGCAAAAAAAATGTAGGAAAGTCGTAACAAACTTTGTCATCTTTGATGAACTTGCCTTTAGGGTGATAGAAGGTGAGGGATTCAAGCAACTTTGTAAACAATTATAACCTCTAACGACCCCTTATTCAAGAAGGGCAATTGCTAGAGATTATTTCTAACTTTATCTATATCTAGATAAAAAAGTGAAACTTAAGGTATTTTTTAAGTCTGATTGTAGAAGTGTAAACTTAACTACAGACTGCTGGACTTCCATTCAAAACTTTTGATACATAACCATTACTGCACACTTCATTGATAATTGTTGGAACTACCAAAAGAGAATAATTAATTTCACCTCAGTACTAAATCACAAAGGACAAACCATTGGTAAAAAGCTTAAGGAGGTTTTGAAAGAGTGGTGTATAAGGAACGTGTCCACAATCACCGTGGACAACGCTTCCTATAATGATGCGGTTGTTGCTTATTTGAAAAGAAAATTTAAGATCAAGAATGGGTTGTTGGGTGAAGGGGATCACTTCCATATGAAACGTGTTGCCCATATAGTGAACTTAGTAGTCATGGACGGGTTGAAAGATCAAGATATGTCTATTTCTAATATCCGCAATGATGTTAGATTTGTGAGGTCTTCAACTCAAAGTGCTTTAAAATTTAAAGAATGCATCGAAATGTCAAGGATAACATGTAAAAAACACATTTTCTCTTGATGTTTCCACTAGGTGGAATTCAACTTACATAATGTTGAATACTGCTGAAAAACTTCAAGCCGCTTTTGAGAAGTTAGTGCATAAAGATGTTGGGTATGGGGAGTTGTTTAAAGAGATTGGCCTTCCTACTCCTATTGATTGGGAAAATGTTATAACCTTTGTTAGCTTTTTAAAGATTTTCCATGACGTTGCAAAAGTTTTTTCATCTTCCCAACAAGTGTCTATATATACCGCCTTTCACAACTTGGCTTCTATTTTGTGTGAGCTTCAAAAGGCAAGTATGGACTTGAATACTATTGTGGATGGAATGAGAGTAGAAATGAAGGCTAAGTATGACAAGTATTGGGATAATGTTGTGAAATGAACCAATTTCTATGCTTTCGTGTGATATTTGATCCTAGGTATAAATTTGAGTATATTAAGTGGTCTTTTGGTTATTTGTATGGTGTTGACAGTGAAATGGCAAAGGAAAGGGCTAAGAGTGTGGGAGATGATTTATTTAAGTTGTACAATCTTTACAGATCTGAACATGAAACCTTTGCCGGCCCTTCGGGCAACAACAATTCCTTTGTTGAACAACCTATTATTCCCAAAAAACCATCATTAAATGCAACGACAAAGGCCTATAAAGAACACTTGAAAACCAAATAAACCATTGTTCAACAAAATGACCTTGAGTGGTACTTGAGTGACCCTCTAGAAAAGGATGATGCAAGTTTTGACATTCTTGTTTGGTGGAAGAAAAAATGTGTTCGTTGCCCTGTTTTGACAACAATGGTTAGGGATGTGTTGGCCACACCGGTGTCATCGGTTGTTTCTGTAAGCACATTCAGCACCACGGGAAGGATTGACATGTATAAGAGCTCAATGAGTCCAAAAATGGCGGAAGCTTTGATTTGTACTCGGAATTGGTTGAAACCATCTTTCATCGACTTCAAAAAATCTAAATTTGAGTGAAGAGTATGAGTTGTTACGAAATGTTGTGGCAGGTACGTAAATTAGTTATTTGTCAATAAATTTGTATTTTTATTTTGTGTATTTGATGTTGCTTAATTATTTGACTATTTATTTTTTATTGTTTTCAATGCATTGTAGAAATTGGACAAGTCTTAAGTAGAGCTGGTGTTGCACCAGCAATTGGGCGCTAATTCCATTCAATGGTAAAAAGTACATTATTATTTTTTTAGTATTTAATATTTTAGGTAATATATATATAGTATAATTTTATGTTATGCATGAATGATTTTTTTTTGTGTGGATATTTTGGAGTCAAATGTGACTCATACTACACAACACATGTCGCTGATTTCTGAGAATGAATCAAATGGAAGCTGCTTGTTTTGCTTGGCTCCATGGTGTTTACTTTGCTTTTTAAACACGCTTAAATATTGGTATGTCTATGCTTCCTTACTTTGATTTCGAGATAAAGATTTATCGAATTTGAAAGTTATAACAACATGTGCAATGATAGTATAGAAACTGTTATGTTTTGAAATTTGATGCTTACTGTGTTATGAAGCATGTTGATGGTTTTGGAAATAATAAATACAACCATTGTATGATGAAATTTCATGATAAAAAATGTTAATGAAACAAAATTGAGATTTTAAGATCGATTTTATAGCAACATTGTTAGTTGTTTATGAGGCTTTCTTGCGTTGATTTTTAGTTAAAGATTTATCGGATTTGAAAATTATAACAACATATGCATGTTAGAATATAAACTATTCTTAAACTTGATGCTTACCGTATTGTGAAGTATGTTGATGGTTTTGGAAATGATTAATTCAATCATTGTATGATGAAATTTAATGATAAAAAATGCTAATTAAACAAAATTAAGATATTGACATCGATTTTATAGCAACACTGCTAGTTGTTTATGACGCTTTCTTGCTTTGATTTTGAGATAAAGATTTATCGGATTCGAGTTTCCTTTATTTATTTAAATTGAGCTTCATCTACATGGTTATTGTTAGGATTGATTTATGAATTGAAGCTATCACGTAATGACTGTGCATTAGAGACACATGATGTGCATCAAAGCAATATTGATTGGCCACATAGAAGAGGTGTTCATAACTATCATCCAATGCTTGTTCACATATCATTGAAGTCTATTCTGATTGTGCACTATAACATATTTATTGTTATTTTTTTCAAATATATTTTGATGGTGTGTAAAAAGTTTTACTATTCTTTTTTTTTCTTTCTTTTTTTAGACCATGCTGCAGAGGTACACAATGTTGAGCATCAACAAGGTACAATTTTCATATTTAACAATGAAGATACCTGAAATGATTGTAATATAATATTTAATATTTGTGATTTAACCTAAATGCATGTTGGCTGTGCTATGCTAGTTTGTGATGTGCTCTGAACTCAAGCAAGCATATTACAATAGTATTAATGTCCTTGAACTCAAAGTGGTGTTCTATAATAATTAATGAATGACCTTAAATAAATGACTGATGAATGACATCAATTTTATGTTAAACTTTATTGTTATTTTAAGATGTGATTAACCCTCAAATGGAGATGAATGAGCTTGATATATTATCAACTCAGTCCCAATTCTAGAAAAACTATAAGGCAATACCAGAATTTGTGTTTTTCATTGTAACGTTTTAAAAAATTAATGGACTTAATTTTAATTGATCATATTTGAATTAACCGACTAAACCCACCCGATTATCCGCTTAATCCAAATTAATCGAATCTAAATTTGGACAGAAATGGGTTATGGTTACCAACCGCGGGTTTAAGCGGATTGAGGTTTGGGAACTGATTTTCGATCGAAACCAACCGATATCCACACCTATAAAGCACCCATGAAATTGGTATATTTGTTGTCGAGGTCAAGGTTGTGGGTTTTTCTCAATTGGATCCATGGTGGTATCCAATTTGTCTATGCCATAAGATTGTTGAAGATTATCTTGGTTTGTTCCATTGTCCCAACTGTAAATATAGAAAGTTCTTTATTATACCAAAGTAAATATTTATTTTAATTATTTTTGTTGAGTTTTCTACGAACCTTTTTTTTTTTTAATCAAATGAGATTCACATATGTCATTGTCAATTTGAAATTTGACAAATACAAGGTCAAAATTGTTGTAACTGATGGTGTCTCCAATGTTATCTTCAATGTTTTTTTTCGTCTACTGCATTATGTTAATGTTGACAGCGCTAACACGTACGTAAGAAATCGTTCCACAAATTCATATTTTGGAACATACAAACATCATATATTGCACTTTATTTGATTTTATCATAGGCATATGGATTGAACTTTCATGTAGGATCTTTGGACTCATTGGTTGGCAAAAATCTTATGTTCATGGGTTAAGAAATTAAACAATGCTCTAGAACCCTCACTTTAGTCATTTGAGGTTGTAAATCTAACAGATAGTCTCAAAATTATGAATCAATTTATTAATGATGGCGTTTATTTTACCTCAACTAAGGTGAGATTTATATTAAAAGTTGTTTATCTATTTATTAATTATGTAAATTTTTGTTGTATTTTTACATTTTGTATCAAATATTTGGGTAGTCTATTTTTCAGCCTCCGGTTTTGGATTCATCTACGGTCAATGGGAGTGACATGAACTTGGTTAGAACCGCAACAAAAAATATATATTTTTGACATTCAATCCTGTTGTCAACCACTCTTATATTGAGACAAACACTGAACTAATTGATTTTCCTTTTCAGAGGACATTCCACCATTGAGAAAGACTTTTTCATTGTTTTTTTTATGAATTAATACAATGCAGGCGTTGCAAACTGGAACTATGATCAACTTACTAAAAGCAAGTTATATTTTATCTAGATTATGTGTTTTTATAAACGATGTGTTTGTTCACTCCACTATCGTTAGAAATATAATGTGGAAGTTAAATTATTTTGGCATGAACCACTTTCGTTATAGATATTATGTGGTTTTTATGTAATTCAGTCTTAATGTAAGATGAACAACTTATGTTTGATTTTATTGATGCACTTGTGATATATTATGAGTACTTATGTTAATGAGCTATTGCTACTCCTCTTTATTTAATTTTCCGTTTTCTTCTCAATGTAAAATAATTTTAAGCTTTGTAAGTAGTTGTTAATGAGCTATTGCTACTCCTCATAATCATTTATATTTCTTATAATTAATTAATAAAAGGCACCAATCTTTTATCAATAAAAGAAATATTAAATATATTTTTTCTAAAATAGATTTGTGATTTTTGAAGTGATTATTTTGCTTAGATATGATGTTGCAGAAAATTGATTTGTGATTGGATAAAATTAATCTTGGTGCGAGCATACACTAAGAGAATGAGAATTAATTTCGATAGGATTCATTCAAAAAAATTGATTTTGGTCAAATGTAATTTTATGAAAGTAAAAAATTGATTAGATATATTGATGTAAAAGTAAGATGAATTATAAATTTGGGGGTTTGGTATTCTTCATCTTCACTGTTTTTCTCAAACTCCGGTTTCACTCTTTTCACCTATATCAAATGCATTCTAAATGGAAGACATCAGAATTGGTTGGAATTTATTAGGGGGCATTGCACATGAAGTGAATAACGACCAGTTTTTCAAAAACCATTTCCTCACGGGGAATGTAGTTGCTATTAGAGATAAAGTTTACGAAGATCGTAATAATCTACAAAGGGCTTATCAGGTAGAGGTTGAGCATGCTCTTGAAATTGACTTGGGGCATGCTGTAATTCCTGCTCTTGAAGCTGCTGCTATTCTCGATCCCAATGCTACAATACCAGACCTCGTTGATGAACTAATTTATGATGTAGACTTTCCCCCGCCAACTGCACAAGTAGCTCAAGCTGCATCCAAGATTTACAAGTTCAAAGAGCTCAACTGAACGTGGCTAGATGTGGTGTTGAAAATGCAAAGAAGCAAGTTGAAGAAGCAAACAATCAAATTCTTAATTCATAGACCATAACAGGAAGAAAACTCTTAGATGATCCGAAGGCAACACTAAATGCTGAATCTGTGAAGGTTCGTAGAAAGATGGATGAGGTTTCAACTTCTGTAGTAACTTTACATGGACAAGTCGATAATTTGAAAAAGGATGTGAAAAAGGACGAGTGGATAATGTTTTGTATATAAATTAATACATATGCATATGAAATAGCATAATATAATAGAAAAAATTTCAAATAACACTCCAATTAGTTAACAAAAACCAAAATTTAATATCATAATATTCTTAAAACAATTCTAACATTCAAAACAGTAGCACATCACACCTAAAAACATCGTAAAAGCTCCAAAATGCTTGGTGAAGAATAAGTTTAAATATTTCATATTTTTTAATAAAATGATAAAAATAAAGGAAAAGATTTTCATGTTAGGTGCACAAAAAGAACGATTTCTTTCCATCCATGTGAGAGATCTAAACAATGGAGAAAATACTTTTAAGGGTTAATAGTGCTTTCCAAGGATGAAAACAAAAACAGATTTTTTATAGGGGGTAAACCCGAAAATGACATATATTACAGGGGTAAAACACTATTAACCCTACTTTTAACTACCTTTCATTTCTCTTCACTTACTTTATTTCCTTCGCTACGATGGTAAAAAAGAATTACTTAACCATGCTAGATGGACCTTGAAAACACATGACCAGACATAAACGAGTGAGTATGTAGTGACGTCATCCATCATGATTGTCATATTGACACATGATAAGCGGTGTCAAGGAATCTTTATGAGCCACCTCTCAATAAAGACACGTGGGAGACAGGGGCAGATCTAGACATGATGGTTTGGTGTGGCAAAATTATAAAAGAATTTTTTTAGTGGACATTTGATTTATAATACGATATATATATTAGTAATGCAAAAATTAAACAGAAAAAACACTATAGTGAAGTGGCTAAAACAAGTTTGTTACATCTTTGATGATTTTCTCCTTAAAATATGATTTTCTTTTTAAAAAAAAGTTAAAAACAGTGGCACCGAGAGTTGAACCGTGGACGTGACTATTAATAAAGGACTATCTACCAATAGACCACACATTGATTTGTGAAACATTGTTCAATTATGTGATATATATTATCTTTTCGGTCTACTATATTAATAAAAAAAAATTTGGGTTGTAATCTGGTGTGGCATCTGCCACACCATGCCTAACACAAGATCCGCCCCTGATGGCACACCTTGTCTACCCTCATGTAATTGCACTTATAAGTGGCGCCAACCTGATCTCCCTCAACAATTAGAAGTGAGAATACACAGGTTCAAATAAGAGTTTGTTTAAATATTGTTGAAAAAAATAAGGTTCAAATTCGACTGTTTATAATTATAACTGATGGACATCTCATTCATATTGTTTTTATTGTTGATCACCTTTAGAGAGTCTTAAAGATGATTTAAAAAAATAATAAAAGTAATTATAATCATACTTTAATTATAATATATTCTAATTTTACTCTTATTATTGAAATTGTTTACTGCTCCCAATGTGAGGTTCCACATGGTATATATGAAAAACAAAATAAGAGAGAAATGTTATGGACAATTTATATACGGTGTTGCCAACTCCTCTTCTCAAGGTTATTGTGGTATTTGTTTGACCTATTTTAAGGGTGACACTTCTCTAGTTGGGGGTGGTACTACTACATGCGGTGTTGGTACCTCTAATGTCTCGAGAGGTCAAGTCTCAACTTGGCTTAACAAATGTCCATGGGTGAATGTCACCATAAACCTTCAATGTGTATGTATATACTCTCGATAGATGATAATTATGATTCGACACATGTGAGAATGAGATAAATTCGATTCAAAGATTAAAAATATTTGACCAAACACTCAATCACAACTTACACAAAACATTGATCCATCATATAAGCTCCAATACAACTTTTTGATAAACTTTCACAATGAAACGTTAAAAATCAGATTATTCAAATGTTTCATTTTGGCACAAGTTACTCATGTTTTAAACATAAAGGAACCTTAATTAAATAGAAAAAAAAAACTACAAATAGGACTAAAATAAAAAAAAGGTGGGAGAATATGCGTAATTTAATTAAAAAAATGGATAAAAAATAGGTAGATCACGCGTACCCAAACTAGCTAGCATAGAAGTAGAAGTAGAAGCAGAAGCAGAATCATAATCGATAAGCGGAAAGAAGCGTTCCAACTTAAATTAAATTTTAAATCGGAAGAAGAAAAAAAAATGAAGGAAGACGGTGTTGTAACCTCTTCGAAGAAGAAGAATCATAAACCACATTCTGCTGCTAGGTAATAAACCTTCCTCTCTCTCTCTCTCTAGGGTTTCTCTCTCTAATAATTTCTCAATTCTCTCAGCTCTGCCGGAGCTTCATCTCCGCCGTACGATCCCACCGGAGAAGCTAGCCGGCGTGATAAATCCAGCGCGGATTCGTACATGCTCATTGCTTCAGCGTTGCACGGTGCTTCAAATCCTTCGTGTAGACCCTGGGAACGCTGTGATTTGCTTCGTCGCCTTTCCACTTTCAAACTCGCCGGAAAATTGCCCAAGGTTCGCTTAATTTTGCTCTAAGCAATTAGGTTAAGACAATTGAAGTGAAATTGGGGATAATTGTAAAAAATTGAAGTGAAGATTGTATTCTAAGTAATTAGGTTAAGATAATTGAAGTTAAATTGGGGAAAATTGTAATGAGGTTTGGTGAATTGTGTAGGTTGGTGGTCCTTTAGCTTGTGCTAGAAGAGGCTGGGTAAATGTTGATCTTAGTAAGATTGAATGTGAGTTATGTGGTGTGCAGTTAGATTACGGATTGCCCTCAGCTTCGTCTGTTGAAGGTGAGGATATTATTGTAATGGTTTAATATTTTCTTGCTTTGTGATTGTTGGTTCCGCTATGTTTCGATCGAACTATGCCAAGTTTATGTGATATAGAGGAGAGGTGGTATTAGGTTTTTAATTTTTATATGCTTGTTTTGTTTCGTGTTTAGGCTGTGGGGTATGATGCTTTCCTTAATTACTTATA
>Ga0315913_1000953_pt1 | contig 29503 bp, 21 predicted proteins | sample MpolsnodulesMG_FD_207736 | JGI IMG/M metagenome (GOLD analysis project Ga0315913, IMG submission 207736) | Medicago polymorpha root nodule microbial communities from Los Angeles, California, United States - small nodules | ecosystem: Host-associated > Plants > Roots > Nodule | place: USA...
AAAACAATACGAACAGAACAGACTCTGTTTTTCTAGACACTTGAGAATTCTAAGATATGAACTATTGTAAGAATTCTCTAAGTTGTTGATGTGTTTACGACGTTTTGCACAGAGAGTATTGGCCTTTGCTTGTTCTTGTATATGTGTTTTTTTTCTTCAAGTCTTTTATCCCTATTTATAGAGGATTTGAGAGATGTTGAGAATTAGCCGTTACATCAACTTGTCTTGCTTGAAGCCTTGATTCTTCACCATTGATCTTTTGCCTGATTTGATAATTGTCCTATGAAGAACTAATTTCAAATCCTTTCCATTTGAAACGAAACAACGTCTGCAACAATATTACTGTTATTCTTGTCTTGATGTAGAGACAAGTTGCAAAGATGATGGTTGCAGAGGCGTGCGCAGAGTTAGTGGTTGTACACTTCGTACATTGTACTTTGTCAACTCTTGTGAAGTGGCTTCTGATGAGATGCTTCTGATAACCTTGCTTCTGATGACCTTGCTTCTAATGACGTGTCTTTAGGAGCGCTTTCTTTAGACCCGTTTCTTCAGACGCATATCTTTCAGACGTAATTCTTTCAGACGCCATTAGCTTCAAGAAATTTCCTTTGCTCTTTGACTTGTTCAATCAGAATCTTTATGAATAGTACTTTGATTAGGATCCTATACACTTGAACAAATGTTTAGCATATCCAATTGATAATTTTTAATACCTTGTTATCATCAAAACTCGAGGTGATTTTGAGAAACACCTTTTGTTCCAACAAATGGAAAAGCTCATGGTTATTTCAATTGCACGAGGGGAGTTAGGCAAGGTGATCCACTGTCTCCCTTGATTTTTTCTTGTAGAAGATGTTCTAAGTAGAGATATTTCTTTGCTGGTGAATGATGGAAAACTAGAACAGATCAAAGGCACTAGAAATGTTATGGTTCCTTCACATTCTTTTTATGATGATGACCTTATGGTGTTCTGCAAAGGCAAGATGTATGGGCTATCTCATATAAAAAACTTATTCACTAGATATGTGTTAGCTTCTGGTCAAGGTGTCAGCACCGCTAAATCTTCCTTCTTTTCTGGTTCCAACTCTCCGGCTAGAAAAGACCAAATTGATGAATTTTTGAGCTTCAACCCGGGCTCGTTACCCTTTCAACTATTTAGGTGTGCCAATCTTCAAAGGTAAACCAAAAGTATCTCATTTACAACCTGTAGCAGATAAAATCAAGGCTAAACTTTCAGCATGGAAGGCTTCCCTATTGTCAATGGCTGGTAGAGTTCAGTTGGTAAGATCAATTATTCAGAGTATGTTGATCTATAGCATTTCTATTTATTCCTGGCCTATGTCACTGATAAAAGAGGTAGAGAAACATATGAGGAACTTTATATGGAATGGTGATGTGGACAAAAGAAAACTGGTGACCGTTTCTTGGAAAAAGGTCTGCAAACCTTTCTCTCAAGGGGGTTTGAATTTGAGATCAATCAAAACTTTAAACACTTCTACAAATTTAAACCTTCTTTGGAGTATGTTGCATTCGGAAGATGATTGGGCAGTCCTGCTGAATGCTAGAACCCTAAGGATGAACAAGCCAATTCAATATCACATATACTCATCCTTTGGAGCAGTATTAAAGAGGAATTCAACAACATCCACAACAATTCAGTTTGGTTGCTTGGTACTGGGGATAGCATTAATTTTTGGAACGATTGTTTGTGTGGTGCTCCCCTCTCCCAAGCTCTAAATATCCCTCTCCCAATCAGTGCTCTCTTGACTTCTAAAGTGAGTGACTACATTGTTAATGGAGTGTGGCTGATCCCTGAAGCTTTAGAACAAATGTTTCCCACTCTTAGGAATCTGATTCACCAAGCTACCTTACCTATAAACCCTTCAGACGACCAACTTCTCTGGAAACACACCCAAATGGTATTTTGGACCTCAAGCAAGCGTATAGGTTCAAACTGCAGTGTTCAGAAGATTTAAATTGGTCGAAGATCATTTGGAATCCAGACATTCCCCCATCCAGGTCTATGATGGTTTGGAGACTAATGTTAGACAAAATACCGATTGATGAAAATCTTATGTTACGGGGCTGCCATCTTGCGTCAGTTTGTGATTTGTGTTCCATTAGCGCAGAAAACTCCATGCACCTTTTTCTTTTGCTGCTCCTTTGCCATAAAGCTCTGGTCTTGGCTAGCATCAACTTCAAATATGGTAGTTGAATTCAATTCAATGGAGGATATTTGGAAAATTTACGAAAGATCTTGGTCCCCTCAATGTCAAATTGTTGTTAGTGCCGCCATCATCAATCTCATCAATACAATTTGGTTTGCTAGAAATGAAGCCAGATTCAATAACAAACACATCACTTGGCAATCAACAATCGCAAAAATCATAGCAGCCACCTCTCTTTCAGGTAATCACACTAACAAAGTCTCTAATAATTCAGTCAGGGACTTCACAATTCTAAAATCTTTCAGAGTTACAATGCATCATCCAAAAGCACCAACTACTACAGAAGTTCTTTGGCAGCCTCCTCCTCTCCATTGGCTTAAGTGCAATACAAACGGCACATCATTTGGGAACCCTGGTACATCTGCTTGTGGAGGTATTTTTAGGGATTTTGAAGGAAACTGCAAGGGTTGTTTTGCAGAATTCTTAGGTTTATCAACTTCTTACCAGGCTGAACTCTTAAGAGTCATCAGAGCAATAGAGATAACATACGACAATAACTGGACCAACCTTTGGATTGAATCCGATTCATCCTTGGTTGTGTAAGCTTTCAAAAATGAGAGTCTTATTCCTTGGATTGTTAGAAACAGATGGTATAATGCTTTATTTAAGATGAGTAACATGAATTGTATAGTGACACATATTTTTAGAGAAGGTAACCAAGTAGCGGATTCTCTTGCAAACTATGGTTTAACCCTAGACTTTTTTTTTTCTCGCTCTACCATACCGTTGTTTGCAAGGGAATCTTATGTCAAAAACAAGACTGTTTTTCCGAATTTCAGGTTTTCTTCTCTTTGAGGGAGTTTTGTCTTCGCCCCCTTCCTCTCCTTGTAATCTCTCTTTTTTATCTGTTATATATTTTGGGGGTTGCTAGCGTCTTTGCTGCACCCTTTTTGGCTTAAAAAAAACACATGTCTGGTTAAAAAAATTAAAAAATTAAATTAATTACACAGTGGCATGTCACATCAGCTAGTGGAGTGTGTCAGATGGGACCAGGGGTGTTTTTTTGGAGAATCTTCATTTTTCAAGGTTGGAACCTAAACTTGTTTTTTTTTACAGGGGATAAACTGGAACTCGTCCAAATTACAAGGGGTAAAGACATATTAACCATATTTCAAATAACTTAGAACAACAATTGAAAATAGACAAAGAGTATAACTTACCAAGATATGCACGGAGAAAGAAAAAAAAAACTAATATTTGATTTGACTGGAAATAACTAGCAAGATTACTCTTCTTAAAAAATAAACTTAGCAATATCACTTTTTCGTGCGGAAATAAGTTATAAAGATAGAAAATCAAAATAAATATTCATAAAAGAAAAAGATAATAATAGGAATATCTAATAGATTCTTTAATAAAAATCTAAAATCAAGTAATTTGATGATCAATCTATCATCTATTAATAGGATTTTCAAAAATTAGAATCGTGTTTGAATCTAAAATTTTAAGATGAGTACACTCTACAATTTTAAATCTATGCAAATTCGACTAATCTATGTGGATGTGAACCAATTTAAATTAAATTATTTTTGAGTTTATTCAAAATATCTTATTCTAATAAATAAGTTTATGTATATCTTTTAGGGAAAATTTATGTATTATTTATAAATTTTATAAAAATCAACTTATAAAATTTCAAATTTTAGTGATAAAAAATTATAAATTATACATTAATATAAAAGCATATTTATTTTGCTTAAAAAATAAAAGCAGAGTATTTATTTATATAAACTATGTTTCATAAGCTTAAAAAACTAAATCTAAATCAAATATCTAATAGACTTTTACAAATTTTAGCCCCCAAATCTTCCTAGACTCAAGTTTATATAAAGTGAGAGGAGAGAAGAAAAACCCAAAACCCCACGCACCAAAAACACACAGTGTGCGTGATTCTGAAGCGAATCAAAGCGAGTTGAAGAAAAAATGGCGGAACCTAAAGTTAAATACGATCGCCAACTCAGGTACTAATATTCTTTCAATATAAGTTGATTTGATCGATTCATTCAACTATTCTGTGTATTTGCAAGATTCAATCAACGTTAGGGTTTTGAATGAAGTTGATTTGATTCAACTATTAATTAACTAGAAAAGAGTTCTAGGGTATTTGCAATTCATTCATTGTTGTAAGATTGCTATTTGTCATGCTCTGCTTCGATTGCTTTGAGACCGTGTGTGTGCGCGTGTGTTTAATTTAATCTATTCTGATATATAAAATTAACTTTTTATCTGTTTACCATTTTCTTACTGTTTTATTTGGGTAATATTTATGATGTCTCTGATCCGATTTGCATGGCAAAATGTTTACTCTTGAAAATGCAGAATATGGGGTGACCAAGGACAGGCAGCCCTTGAGAAATCAAATATTTGCTTACTTAACTGTGGTCCTACTGGTTCCGAGACACTTAAGAATCTTGTTCTTGGTGGGATTGGAAGCATCACCGTAGTTGATGGATCTAAAGTTGAAGTTGGAGACCTTGGAAACAATTTTTTGGGTACATTATCTTCTTGTGTTCTAGTTTTATTTCGTTTGGTTTTGCCTCTCTTTTGGTCTTCAATTTGTCTCTTTTTTTGTAGTCGATGAAGCAAGCCTTGGGGAGTCAAAGGCAAAAATTGTGTGCTCATTTCTCCAGGAGCTGAATGATGCAGTTAAAGCAAAATACATAGAAGAGTATCCGGATAAATTGATTGAGACAAACCCATCATTCTTTTCTCAGTTTACTTTGGTTGTTGCAACGCAGGTGTGCTACTATAATTCTTGCAACTTCTATTAGACGATTGTTTTTCATTTCGCTTAGAGAGAGACTTGTTGTAGAAGTAGCTATGCGCCTCCATTCAAAACTATACTTTTTTTATCTATCTTTTCAAATGAAAGAAACCAATTAATTTGTTGTATATCTTAGTTAAATTTTTTAAGTTAAAGTGTTAAACCTTATAAAGAGCACATTGCTTTATGTGTTATTTTGAACTGCTCTCTCATTTAACTCACTTTTTGATAAACTTTCAGCTGGTGGAAAGTTCAATGGTAAAGCTTGACAAAATCTGCAGGGAGGCAAATGTTATATTGATCTTTGCCCGCTCCTATGGCCTTGCCGGGTTTGTTCGAATCAGTTTGAAGGTACTTTGGTATATTACTGACGTTACTTTAATATGGTATTTGACCCGTAAAAGAGAAAAAATAAAAGAAACGAATGTGGTTATTTGTAAAATGGTATTGAAAAGAGAAGGGGAATAAAGGTTGTAATTGCAATAGTATGGATTAGAAAGCTGAAAATACATTACTTGAAAGAACTGACAAGTTATTAAATATTGGATCATATGCTTTGGGTGATTAGTCCTTTTTTTGGGTCTGATAGGAACATACTGTGATTGAGTCAAAGCCTGAGCATTTTCTGGATGATCTTCGGTTAAACAATCCTTGGCCTGAACTCAAGAGGTATTAGACTAGTTTTATATTTGATACGATCTTGTTCTGCTTCATTGATTTCACTTGTTAACCAATATAATTGTTTAAAAGCAAAGGCCACAGACATGGTCCTTCCACTCTATGTTCTCATTGCATGTATACCCACAGGTTTGCAGAGGGGTTTGATTTGAATGTGCAAGACCCTGTTGCTCATAAGCATATACCCTATGTTGTCATTCTTGTCAAGATGGCTGATGAGTGGGCCAAAAGCCATGGTGGTAGGCTTCCATCGACTAGAGAAGAAAAAAAGGAGTTCAAGGTTTGTTGTTATAAGCCTTTTCATCTGCTTCTGTTCTATTCTAGTTATGTATTAGCTTTGGATGTGAACAATGTAGGACCTTCTTAAGGCTGGAATGGTTGCACCAGATGAAGATAATTATAAGGAAGCTATGGATTCCTCATTCAAAGTATTTGCCCCCCGAGGAATTAGTAAGTGTGTAATTGTAACAAATGCATCCGCCAATTTTCATTTTAGAAGTCACTTTATCCTTTTACTTTATTAAATAATAACAAGGAGCATAAGAATGAATTGACTTTTGTGAACTTGTAATTTTAAATTTTATTGGACCTTTGGTGATGGTTGGTAGGAGACAAATAAAATTAAAGAAAACTGTTGAATCTTTTAAATGTCAAGTATATAAAGGTTCTGAGAGTCTATTGTTGAGCTTTGCAAAAAATTACTCCAACGTTTTCATTGACAATTTTGTTAGTTTGTGTCTGATAATTGTCAAGGTTAAGGGTGAGATCATTATGATTATTTACTTTACCGTGTATCAAAAAATTTGTTTGTTTTTTAATCTAGAACTTTTAGGCATTGTGTAAACTTTTACGGCCCTACTCCTATCAAAATAGAGGCTTTCTCTAATCTCTGATGTTGTTTACTTTCTTAGGTTCAGAGTTGCAACTGATACTAAATGATAGTTCTGTGGAAGTAGACTCTAGTTCATCAGATTTTTGGGTGTTGGTGGCAGCTCTAAAGGTTGGTGCTTTCTGCGTTGTATGTTCGAACTTGATTCAAATACATTTTGATGCACTTTTGTGCTGAGAAAATTTCTCATTGTTGATTATAGTCATAATTAGGATTATACTCTATTTATTATCATTGATGTAGTTTCCTATTTTTCCTTATTTTGAAAGATTCTCTCTTGTTATTCTGAACTATTTAACTTGGTATTAGAGCTTCTGAGCCTATCCAAGATCCATTTGGCCACCCCCAATCAGGCTACTCAGGTCACACTTAAGATGTTCAGTCCTAGGCGTAGGGGTGTTGAGAGTCCCAATTGGATGAGATATGGACTTAAAATGTGCTAGTAAGCTATAGCCATCCATCACCTTACATGTTGGTGTTGTAAGGATGAGTTAGACTTGATTCAAAAACCTAAGTCTATGTCATTTGATATATAATGTTTCTTGATTGAAAAAACGTCGTCTTATTTGAAATACTAGAGGAGTGAATAGCAATAGAAAGTAGATAAGAGTTTGTCGTTATTTGGTACTTTTGAACTACATTGTTCAGTTTTGGGCTGGAAAATTATATTAATATTAATGTTCTTGGTTGTTTACTTTAGTTATTTATTGGTACATTTCACATCTTTGTACAGGATTTTGTTGCAAATGAAGGTGGTGGGGAGGCACCTCTTGAAGGGTCGATACCAGATATGACTTCTTCCACTGAGTTAGTAATTGAATCTATACATACTTGTTAGAATAAGTTGTTCTACTTTGTAAAATAAATATTATCAATTTATTTATTCTAGGTTTATCTACCATCCTGCAGGCAATATGTGAATTTGCAGAATATCTATCAGGCTAAGGCTGAGGCTGACTTTCTTGCAATAGAACGAATGGCGAGAAATACTTTGAAGAAAATTGGTAGAGATCCAAATAGCATTCCAAGGGCAACAATTAAAAGCTTCTGTAAAAATGCAAGAAAACTCAAAGTAAGCATGTGAATTTCGAGTCAAATTCAATTTAGATGCCAATAATCAATAATCAGCTCCTGTTTTGAGTAATGTTTTGCTTCTTTTTTTTGTTGTTATTTTTTGAACAAATCTTAATGTTTCATAAGGTCCTTGATTGTGTAAATACAATGTACAACCTCAATATTCCAGTTGAGTTACTCATCCTGTATATTTGACTATCGTTTTTATGTGCCATGGTCAAGCCTTTTCTATTTTGATCAAGGAATATTACATTCAACCTATATAAGCTTTCTATAAAGTGCAATTCAGATTAAGACAATGCTTCTGACAAATTTTCCAAAGGACTGCTTTTTAATTCCATCTATATGCTTGCAGTAATCTTATTTTGTTTGTTTAAAATTAAGATTTATGTTGAGCTGGTAAAAAAAAAATTGAAATTGTAAGGTTCTATGTAAAACACCAAGCTTTGCATTACAAAAATGGATATTGAACCTAACTGACAATGTTGAAAGTTAAAACAAATGCTGTGGTATAATAATGCAATTAAATGCATGGAACTACAGTCTGTAGGGTGTGTGGGGCACAGTGAACGTTGTTCTTGAAACAAATGATTTTCTTAATATCAAATTTTCTTTTGAAAACAAGTTTTCTGAAATGCAAATTATATAGTGATGGAGGGAAGTTAGATGTAGAATTGTGGGGGAGGGGATCTGTTTATATTCAAAAAGATTACACAACTTCTGAATTTTGGAGACAAGAAAAACGGATAGGAAACTGCTGAGCTCTCTTTCATAGTAGTGAACTTCTGTTATTATGGTTGTTATCCTTATTGTTGTTGGATTTGGTGGAATTTTATTATTATTATCGTCATGGTTAATGGGCTTTATATATGTTTATAGATGTAGATTTATTTATATATAATGATCATTCAAAAGTATTGTCATTGTTGTTATCTTTCTTCTTGCTGTTGTTATTGTTTGTTTTGGTAGAATTTGATTATGGTTAATGGGTTTTATGTCATGTACATGTACATCAATCAAGTATATTTCAAGTAGACGGTTGGACGTGCCTATCCCCCGCACTCCTAAACTACCCCTTGTCTAAAATTAGCTATTACAGTATTAGAGATTTTTGCCAAGCCTACTGGGCAGATACTAACCTTTATTTTGTAGGTTTGCAGATATCGTCCGATTGAAGACGAGTTTAACTCTCCAAACCTAGCTGAGTTACAAAAGTACCTAACTGATGAGGATCACAGGTTATGCCCGTTTATAGTTAACTCTCCAAACCTACCTGAGTTACAAAAGTACCTTACTCTCCATACCTATCCTTTTGGTTTTTTCTAGTTATTTTATTTATTTTTTGTTTTGAGATATAATCTACATCCATGGATTTATCTTTCTGAAAAGCTGGTTTCCTATTTATATACATGACAGCATTGCTGTGGGAATTTATATTTTGCTTCGTGCTGTTGATCGGTTTGCTGCTAATTGCAACCGTTTTCCTGGACAGTTTGACAGGTAAGGCCTCACTGTTGATGGTAGAATTTTTCCCTTCTTTATATTGGGACTTGGAGTAGTGCTAGCAAAAGATTATTTATAACACACTTTCCGTCACACTCGCTCCTATTGGTTGAAATTTGTGTTGATGGTTGAAATTTGTTTCATTATGTAAATAGTGGCTTGATTGTATGTAATTACTAATTGATTCACTTTGTGATTATAAATACGAATTAAATGTGGTCTCATAATACACGACATTTCAGCATATCAGTATTCAAAATTTAAATGGGACCTATTAAATTATGTGGGCTTCTACATATATTCGGTGGGACCCATATAAATTTCAACCGTTAGGAGCGTGTTAAACAATGTGAGATAATGCGTTGCTAGCATTTTTCAGTGACTTCTTATTGAGGGTCATTTTTTTTATATTTTGCAGCGCAATGGATGAGGATATAGCACGATTAAAGAGCACATCAATCAGCCTACTTAATGAATTGGGATGCAACAGTGCCACTTTGGCCGATGACCTTATCAATGAGATGTGTCGATTTGGTGCTTCAGAACTTCATGCTGTTGCTGCTTTGGTCGGAGGAATTGCATCACAAGAAGTGATCAAGGTTTGCAATACTAGCTCATCTGGAATAGTTTTTTGTTAGTTCTTATTCTCTTGGGTTTGCATTCTTAATATGAAAATTTTATAGGCTCCTTTGGTTTGGTTAAGTCACTTCTGAGCTTTTACAAGCTCAGGGCATGAATGAAATGTTAACATAAAAAAAATAAAAAATTAACAGCAAATAACACAAAAAGAAGTCAACTAAGCGATGAAAGTTGTTGTTCTTTCTCGGCTTTAGCAATCATCCCTGTGTCTTGCTTGGCCTGGAGAGTGCTGCAGAGATTTCTAATAATTTATAATTTGTTGCTTTATGAGTGAAACATAAACCATATCATGAGAGCATGGGCCATGTGTTGAGCATACAATTACAGACCCAGATCAAAACCTAAACATACTAGATTAAACCCTATTCCAACACCTCGCTCAATGCCTAATTCCCTGGACCTTGACCCATTATTATAACATTACCAACTCGCATTTATATGTAAACCCAAATTGTGTTTCATACTATGAAGCACGGACACTGCTCGGATTAGGCGTGTCCCGGTGTTGGACACGTGTCATGTCCGACACCGACACTTGTTATTACACTGAATTATGTGACCTTTTCAAATTATTAGCCGTGTCGGCGTTTCTGTGTCGTGTCTGTGTCCGTATCCATGCTTCATAGGTTTCATAAGAGCATTAAAATTGAGCTCAACAGTATCATTTGAGTAATGACGTTGCAATATTCAGAATAAGTAATTATTTTTATAGAAACTCCACATAAAAATTGTATGGTGTGTATACAGCCAGAATCAATATTAGATTATAAGCAATAGAAATTCTTTTGGTGGAATTCAGGAGTATAAGTTTGTTAAATAATTCAGGAGCAAGTCAATTTATTATTTATATATAGATTAATATGAGGGAGGGAGTCGTGCCATGAAACTATACTCGAACAAGTTTAATGCTCTCTAAATGGCATGGCGTATGTGAAGGTGAATATTCTATGGAATCATTTTAAAGAGAAAATGGAGTGTGGAAGAAGGTAGATATTAGATAATGTAAGAAGGCTTTAAGCGGGATGCTACATTACACTGTAATTTATAGTTGAGGAAAGAGTATACAATAATAGCATGATTGTCGAACGTTTTCCTTAATACTCCCTCCGGTCCTTATTATAAGAAACAATTGACTTTTTAGGTTCATTGTGTAATTGATGTATCTGGTCTATATTTATAACAAGATGCATCAATTATTCAATGAACCTAAAAAGTCAAATGTTTCTTATAATAAGGACCGGAGTAATTAAATTTCCATGAACATGCACTGAACAATAGACGATGGAGAATAACCCTAATGTAGTAATGTGGCCTATAGTTCAAGCATTAGCATGGAAAGACTGAGGAACTTCAACTCTTCAAGACAAAAATTCATGCAATGCTCCATGCATTTGAATTAAGGGCTTTTGTTCTATGTATGATCATTGAGTTGTGCAATTTCAGCAAGCATTTAGCAGTAGTACATTTCAGAATTGTCTCAAATGAAGATGTATAGAATGGTTATTCATCTTTGAGGGGAATCACATTATTTTTTATACTTGCAGCTCATAACAAGGCAATTTGTACCAATAACTGGGACCTACATATTCAACGGCATTGACCACAAGTCACAGCTATTGTTATTGTAACAGGTTTTAGTATGGTAGAATTTTTAACTGCATTGTTTGGCTACGTAACATATTGGGTACAGTTTTTATCCTTACATTGTAATCTGTAATGGTGCTGATGTAGAGTTTCTATTGGAAAATATTAGAGTGGACTACTGCATATGCATCCATGCATTTTATAATGCACACTTCTGTGGCATTTTTGCTCGTTAACGTGTACGGAAATTTTGTAATTACTGTATGGTTCTTGGACAAATACAAATAGAGAGAAGAGATGTTGACTTGTAAAACTACGAGTCCACCTTATTAAATGATATTGTTCATGCTCTTAACTTCTTTTTTTTTTTTGAGGAATGTTCATGCTCTAACTTGAAATTTCATTTTAGTAGATGCGCTTATCAGGGAAATCATAAGACCCTTTTAAAAAAATGTTTGTCCCTCATCTACAATTGTTACTTCTTCCGTTCCAAATTATAAATCGTTTTGAGAAGAAAAAAATTATCTCAAATTATAAGTCGTTTAACAATACCAATAAAATATTAAGGATATTTTTTCCTATCGTATCCTCAACTTTTTGTTACTCTCTCTTTTCAATTTTTTAATTTATATTTCTAATATCATTAGGGAGTGTTTGTTAATACTACTTCATCTTTTCCAAAAACGTGTATATATTTTTATTTCTTATTAATGCACCAGTTAGCATTTTCTATTTTTTATTCATACTACTTCATCCGTTCCAAAATAAGTCGCATTCGATAAAATAATTTGTCCCAATGTGTTTTTAGTTTTCTTTTTTGGTTACAATAATAGTTTTCAACACAATATTAATTTTTATTTTTAATTGTATTATCCAATTAATTCAATGTGCACTACTTTCAATTTATTATTATGTCACTTTGCATTTGTGATCATTAGAATATATCAATGGTTAATAAGGATGAAAACTACTATTCTCTTTTCATTTATTATTAATTTAATGTTTGTGAAATGATCAACTATGACATTTATTTTGGACTGTTTGCTTTGAAATATAAAAAATTAACATAGAATGTTTCTACACATCTTATTTCAGTAACGGTCACACGTTTCTGACAAACTTATTATTTCAATAATTTTTCTCAAAACTTGTAATTTTTGTTGGATGTTCCTGTAATAAAGGATTGAGGGAGTTTCATGTACATGTGAGACACTATAATTTGATTCATTAATAATCGAAGCAACTAATAGTGCTACTTTTTTTTTATATAACATACAGAACCGAACTTACATAATATGTATCTGCTTGGTTAAGTGTTTCAGCTCTCCAAACGCAAGTTTCCGATTTCTTGTAATGTTTGGGCAAAACCAAACGTAAATATGAAATTGTACTTCTACGGCCAAAACCTAGGATTTAAGGAATGAATTAACCATTATTTTCAGAAATATGACATTCTGTCTTAAACTAATTCACTCTACACACTCTATCTTGCACCAAATTCCATTCTAATTTGCTTGAATTTCAGCTCTGGAGAGCTGAGTTTTTCAAAATCATCCTGAAGATTCAAATTCCCATCTCACTAAGTGTTCTAAAGCTGTGGTTGTCATGTTTGTAAAACGGCGGCATGCATTTCTATTTCTAATGTAATTTCACAAGAATGTCATCATTTTTATGGTTGAATAATTGAAGCATAGACAGAAATGTTACTAGCGTTGTTTTTATCAAGAACAAGATGCTGAAAAATATTAGAATAATAAAATTAACAAAATTGTTGACGGAATTATCAAAATAAAGGCGGGCAGAATACAAGTAACCTTTTTCTTTAAAAAAAAAGTACAAGGTGCAGTATCACATAGAAAATTTGATAGCATTGAAGGGACTAAAATATGCATGTTACTCGTTCAACCTGCATAGAGTTACTCCATACTATCAGCAGTCTCTCTTTTTTGATGATTGTATACGCTGAACTCACCAAAGTCCCTTCTTCCGCTGGTAAAATAGCGTCCAAAATCAAATCCTCAAAGAAAGGAGTAATAATTCAGTTGCTATGCATAGAAGTATTATTAATTATTATTATTATTGTTATTATTAATGCACTATACATAACAATCTAATTGCAGCTAGAAACCGGCTATCAATTACTTTAGAAACCGGCTAGTGAATGACGGATTTGACTCGTCTAAAATATGAAGTTAGTAAAATGAGAAAATTATGGGTTGATGTTTTAATCGTCCATGATTAATTATACATGTGCATATTAATATCAACAACTGATGATATTTCTCACTTTACTCTCTGAAGTTAATTGATCACTTAAGAGGAGCCTTATCTCTGATAACTTACTGATATTTTTCATGAATAAATTTGTAGTATGATGCATGAACCTAATGTCAGTATCTTTTGCAATAAATTGAAAGTGACTTTAGTCTTTAAAGTCTCTTCATTCTTCAAAACATGTATTGCACATTCATATATTTGTTACCTACATAACTGATTAAAATATGCCTTATATAAAAGATAAATTGGTGATATTAAATAAAAGGGTCGTGTTAGTGAGTGTCCTAAGGACATTCTTTACGGACTCTATAATAGGAAATTTTATCTTCAAAATACAAGTCAACTATTGCCACAGTAATAATTAAATCATTTTTTAGTGTACAAAAGTTGCCTCTTGATTCTCTAAACAATGCCCTTAGGACACTTGTTGTTGTTAGCATTTTCCTTGAATAAATACTTATTAAGCAAAGTTGGTGATGCAAGGATGACCATTTGTAGTTGAGATAAAATGGTAAGCAAGTAGAAAAATAAATAAGTATAGCATACCTGTGTTTTACATCCCATCCCCCGGGAAGAAAACGCGGTTTTAAAGCATCCACAAATACTTGTCTCCATCTCTGACAAAACTCTCGAATGCCATCTTCACCATACTCCTTCAGTAAATGATCTACAACTTGTTTCCCATGTGGACCATGTCCCAAAAGTGATAGTTTCGAATGATGTTTTGCTTGTGTTGTATCTTCATCTTTGATGGATTCTTCGTCGCTAACAACATTTGGTTGCATTCTGTTAAGACTCTCATCAGCATCTACAAGAGAGTAACTTGTTTCATCGTCATCATGATCTGTAGTTTTAACAACGATGGTATTTCCATTTGAAGTAGCTTTATCAACTGCAAGATCAGAAGCCAGAGAGGGCTTTCCCGAATCATCTTGTCTATTATATCCATTTCTTGTTTCTTCATTTGTGTATGAACTGTCAAGAGTATCAACCTTCAATGTGTCCCCATTAGTCATTCTAGGTGCATAATCAGTATCATTCCCCTCATATGGCACTTCAGAAGCACTTCCTGTCGAATGTTTAGATGATACTCCTCTCTTCTTCTCAAATTTTCTTCTCTCCTGAGGAGTCATGCCAACTTGCAAAGCTTTTTCTAGATCTTCCTTAGATATCTCCCTTCCTCCATAATACGTCTTTATAATCTAAAAAAAAGTTAACTTGATAAATAAAAGATCCAGTAGCAGTAGGTAACAACAAGCAACGAAAAACTGAATCAGAGGTCCTTTAACTTAAAGTTTCAAATAGGTGCTATATCTTTTTTTCGTATCAAATTAGTCCTTTATCTTCAAAAATGTTTACGCCATTGAATCAAGATTGGTTTTTAGTCTTTTTTTTACGAATTCGTGTAGACAATCAATGAACGATATGCTATAAAAGAATGTTTCACGACTTAGCACCACAATTAGACTCTTGTTGAGAATAACAAGGTCACAATCTTAAATAAAAACTAAAAAGTATCGCATTAGTTTTGATGGATTAATATTTATTCAAACTATCAAGTTGACTATCATCAGAAGGGACACTACAAGAGCTTTGTGTCAGAGCAATCAATAACATACGGAAATATGATCAAACCTCAGTCAGTTCTTCACGCCGATCATGAGGCATTCTTGGCCCGTGACGTAGAAGAGCTACAGCAGCTGATCGTAATTGTAACGGAGATACACCTCCCTCATCATTCGTTTTATCAGTCTCTTGCCCCGGATGAATTACCCTTCGAACATAGAGAGGAATCCCAAATTCAGAAGCTACTTTTCTCTTATACTTCTCTGCAGCAGCATGGGCAGCTTCATGACAATCCACACAAAGTAGGACAATATCATGAGAGCGGTGGCTTTTCAAATGCTCGGGGAAATGTATTCTGTAACATGATGGGATTATTCGATATCGTAAATAGTGATTTCCTTCACCACATCCAACGCATATATTTTTTTTACTTTGGATATAAAAATCATTGCCCTCATCCTCTGGCCGGCCTTTGGGTTCAAAAAGAAGCATTATAGCTGGGGGTTCCTCATCGACAACTTTTGCAAGATCTCGGCTAAGGTACCTGGAGAAATGAACATTTATCATGTAAAAGCAGCCCCTTTTGATGTTTATATAAATGGAATAAGAACAAGTGAAAATGAACCAACCATTCAAGCTTCTTCCGATCACAGTAACAAAGCAGCCTCCCGTCATTAGCAAATATCCGGCAATTGTGATAAACAGGAGATTTGCAAGAGAATTTTTTAACAAACAAATTTCGAGAAGCCTTTTTAGAATGTTGTCTAGGATTTTTTAGGGTTGAGCGTTTAGAGGATAAAATAGGTCTTAGGTTACTGTTAACCAACAAAGCATAATTAAAAATGTTAAGTTTACAACTTCCATTTTGACCTAGACACTTTTGAAGAATCACAGAATAAATATCACCATGGTTAACCAACTTGTTTGCAAGCAGATGATAGATATCAATGAGGTGGCTGCAAACAACAGGAGATGGAGAAGGGATAGAAGAGCTCAGACCCGTTTCTGCATTGACATCAGTCCGAACTATGGTGTTGTATATTTCAGAGTTACTTGCTGGAATTCGACTTGCCAAAGCAACAATTGCTTGGTCTGACAGCACATATTTTAAGCTCTCATCATGAATACGAGCCTGAAAGGATGAGCATGTAAAAGAATAATCAGCTCATGAAATAAAAAATATAATTTTCTTGAAATTAAATAGAATATGATCAGCACCACATCAAAATTTGTACATCAGGCAACAAAAACTTGATTCATGAGTTCAGTTCATTGTCTAAATAGAGTAGAGACAATTTGACTTACCTTTGCATATTCTTTTGATGATAAATTATGTAAGAACAAAATTTAAGCATACATATTTCTATTGCTAAAAACTTGATGGCTTACCATCATTAGTTACTGAAGAAATGTCAAGTACTTAAAAATTGGAATAAATATAAATATATCAAAGCAATCTTCAATATACTTGACTAATGCTATTAAAATATATATATAATCACTATACTTAGTTAACTTTATTCCTTTATTTAAGACCACAATTGCCCTGAGGTTTTATTTCCCAAAGGTTTATTTTGTGTAAAACAAGCAAATATGTTATATTAATTTCAAGATACGTGTTAAGATCTCCCAATTGATTGTGAACATGTAGCATAAATAATTCCTATTCCAGATCATAATTTGCAAAATAACATGTTAACGTGGTCTACAACTCAAGGACGTGGAAAAAGACAGTTTTAGTAACAAAACTGTTCTTTAGTGGTAGCTAAACTTAAGAGTCTTTATAAATAACTTACCATCAAATCTCTCCATGTGCACAGCTGCCTCACGATAGACAGAAACTGTAATCATAGAATTGCGTTAGAAAAATGTCCAATTAGATCACTCACACTACTTGAACTCGAAATCGACATTGAAGCAACAAACCTGAGTTTCATTGGAAATTGAAGGAGAGGCTCGATTGCTCTGATGACGTGAATATAATGATAATGCAGCAGATTCTCCCGGCGAAGCTTCAATCTCCTTTGTGAATAGTTGCAAACAAATCATGTTTGAACGCCGATTAGCCTCGAGAACAAAATGGAATTTGTCATCGGAACAAGAGTTTTCTGACACAATAATAAATTCAGAATTTTGACCCAGCATATTAACAAAGAATGATCCCAATGAGATGTTTAGAAAGCTCATTATTTCAGTTAGTTCAATAAAGTTATCCTGTCAAAATGACAAAATGCTTGGGATGCACATAAATTATAGTATGCAGATCTTGCACATTCAAGTATGAAAGCTGCTGAGTTTTGGGCACGGGAAATATCAAATGAGGAGAAAGAGAGTTTGACAAGTTAGATATTAAAAGTTTTAGTCTACTAAAATGCTTAACATTTATTACAGAAATTTCTGTTTCTATTGGCTATCTTTAATCACAACATCAGTTAAGAAGGAATACCATTGTCCAGTTGTTTGAGTTCATTGAGCAGACAATTTGCAATATACAACAGATAGTGTGCATCTGTTCGTGCATAATGTACCATTTCTGCTGAGAGAGGACGCTGTCTCCAGTCTTCACGCTACAATCAAGCATATAAACGACATAGTAAATCTATTTATTATTCGAAAAGAGATCATTCTTTAACTATCTAAAGAAAAACAATTGCATGTTCTATTATTAATGCACCACATATTTAAAAGAATGCAATATTATTATTATAATTATTATTATTTAAACGTCTAGCATACTAGCATTCCCTGCTTAGTTCAATAAACAGTGTAACTTGATCATTCAATTGTAATCTTTTTTTTCTTCATACATCTATTGTCCCCCCTCATTAGTTCAATAAACTCAAGTTAAACTGCTTGGGACCGAAATCCTTTATTACAAGTTAAAATTGCAATCTCATAAACATAAGAGAAATATGATTATAGTTTATCGAACAAAACATATGAAACAATAATTAAAAGAAAACTTACAAAAACTTTGCCAAAGAGAGTTAGTAAATTCTCACATTCTTACAAAAACGTCTGATGCTAGAGGTTAATATTTTATTTTTGAAGTAATAATTCAGTTTAGGTTGAACTTTGCTATTTATTACATGAGTAAATGATAAACATGGCCATTGCATTTTACTTAATATATCCATGATAAGTAGTAAATGAGTAAGATCTACTACTATAACAGTGTCGATGACAACCAATGAATTCATTAAGTGCAGGAAATCAAGCATAATTGGTACAAACCTGTAATAATTTATTTGTTATCACACCACAATAGGTTTCTAGCAAATAAGCAAGTGATTTTTGTGGTTTCGATAGCACCTCGCATGCCTGCAGAACATGAAAACGGAGATAAATAAGAAGTGGCCAGTCAATGGTAAATGTAAGACTTCTCCACTCATTATCATGCATGAGGAGAAATTTTGTACGGTACAATGTAAATGAGGTGACATGATAGCACATGAATAGCTAACCTTTGAAGTATCAAATAGATTAACAACGTATATATGGAAGTCCCTCTGAAGCCAGAGAATGTCATTGTCGGCCCCATGGAACACCTATCAACAAATTTTTCATTAAAAAAACCTGAAGCAGAAAGACTTAGACAGCAAAAACAAAGACAAATAAACAAAGTAAAATATATATGATATATATGTTATGCTTTAATTTAATTACAAATATGGGGTCTAGATATACAAAAAGTCAAAAGAATCAGAATGATTCTAACTTCATTAAAAGAAATTAGGCATAAGAGAGAATTTTCGAAATTGGAACCATCACCCTCCCATTCCTTGGAAAAAACATGACAATGATAACTTACATACTTTACATATTGAAGGGTCAGCAAAAACTGGACGAAGAATTTCCATAGAATCATGGAGAGCAATTGTGTCGATCAAATAATCTTCTTGCTGTGTAGAAATCTAATTTGACAACGTAAAAAAAACACATGTATCATCAACAAAACTATAAAAATTTAAGTTATTGGCATAATGCAATCAAAGAAATAAAAGAGATTCTGTCAAAAAAAAAAGAGATAACATGAAATTACCTGAACTAACCCTGTAAAGCCTAGAAAAGAACGCAAACTATGTTGTTCTGTGTCCACACCAAAGAACCTTTCTTTGCTCAATATATTGGTCAGTTCCTTTAACTGCATCTCAGTATCAACCCAAACATACGAATCATTCATTTCTAATTTCTCAGCACCAAGTTCAATTTCAGGTTGATGGTTTTGTAACAACGCCGTAATCTCTGCTTGAAACGGATGCAAACTAGAGCCATTTCCTGTAGAAAAAACACTTGACTCAGCTTGATCTTCACAGTTTAAAATCTTAACTGAAGACAATGCAGCAGATCACAGAGTCCAAAAGAAACATAAACAAATAATTTGTTAAGAAACCAGCCATTGAAATAGGATAGAGAAAAACTAAAAAGCTTATTGTATTGATGATAGTAGAAATGAGATACTAATGAAAAGATAGTACAAACGAGTCAACTATCCGACTTATATACTAACTAAACTAATATACCAACTAAAAAGTAATCATAACTAACTATATTCTCAACCAAGGTTTTAAATAACGGTCGCGGTCGCATATAGGATTTCGTGATTTCGACTGTTACGGGTGTTGCGATTCGGATTGCGGTTGTCTCGGTGTGAATTAATCACAACATTGCACAACTCTTAAATAATGATACTAACGTAAATAACTTAAACTAGAGATAGATTTGGAGTTCTAAACTAGATAAGGAGATAATATTACGTAATTTATGATCAAATATGTACTAAAAATATGATTTTCATCTATCTCAATTGAAAAAATATCCAAATTCTATGTCTATCAGCATGAACGACATTTTTTTGCAGCCGTAACCGTGTTTCGTCGCGGCTGTAACAGTGTTTCGTCGTGATTTTTGTTCACTCTATAAAAACGATGAAAACGGTAACGTCGGCTACCTGTATCTTTTTGTTGTGGCCTTTTTCTCGATAACGGACTGTTTTTTAAAACCTTGTTCTCATTTTATTTAGTTCTGGTTCTAACATTCCTTGTTCTGTGCTAATTTTTTAACTAAATCTCATCACTTCAAATTTAAAACTCAATTGGTTTAGCTAAATCAAAATTCAGACTAAAGCTCCTCTTGCATACGCAGGGTCCGAGAAGGGGTTCCATCATTTGGTGTATTCCACGCAGCCTTATCTTGAGTGGTTGTTTTCAGGATTTGAACTTGTGACATTTCAGTCACATGACAACAACTTTACCAGTTTCGCCAAGTCTCCCCTTACGATTATTCATTTATCATAAAACAAAAAAAAAATGTACTCAAACAATAAGAAGCAAGCAAAATCACCAAAACACCAACTATGAAAACAGTCTCAATAAAAATCAAGATTGAAACATTTTAACAACTAACTCCTAACATTTGTGGTTCAACAAAATGTATTACCGTTATTCGCGGAGGTGTTGAAGCTCAAATGCTTGAAAGGCGCGTAGGAGTTATCGGCTAAAACTCGCTTGAACGCCGACTGCGGTTTGGGTTCGGAATGTGAGTAGCACGAGCTCGAAAGGGACTCACGCTGCTTCCTCCGCCGCATACGGCGTACAGTGAAGAAGATTATTGCAGCAGTAGTTAAAGTGGCGATCGTGAATGCCACGCGCGTTTTGTGTTCGTTGTTCATTTTGTTCTATGCTGTTTTCAGTGCGGAGTGAACGGTGGAGGCGGTGGTTGCTTGCGGCGTAGTTGTAATTAAGAAGGTGATTCAATTACAGACTTTGTTGAATGTAATTGGGCCTGTGAGAAATTCAAATCCTTAAGGAAATTCTCATTTTACCCCCTACATGCTCAACGACCCCCCAAGATATATTTTTTCATAGTTGGTAGGGAATAGGTTCGGGGTTCAAACCTCTGCTACACAAAAAAAAAAAAAAAAAAAGAGGGTGAAAATGACATTTTCAATAAGATGAAATGGTGTTGGCAATATAAAATGGAACATAATGAAACAACATGATGACACTCAAATTTTGTGTTTTGTTGTTCTTTTCTATGCTTAAACTATGTGATTGATTTTGTTCAGTTCAACAATGATGGGATTATTATTGTAAAATGCAAGTGTGGTTTCGTGAAAGTCTCGTATTTGTTAACAATGGGATGAGATGGGATAAATAAAACACATTTGAAAGTGGATTGTGTGCGGTCAAGTTACAATCACTTACTCATAGACGTCTGATCAAATCAAACAACTCAGATCTTAATATCTTCTTTATTTTTTTTGTAAATATAAAATTTTGACTTCAAAATCCCAACTATCTAATCTCGATCAGATGACCCCAATCTCATTGACTGCATACAGTCATGAGTGTCAATTGCACCCAATTCGGATCCATATAAACGTTAAAGTGTGAAGATATAGATACATTAAATGTCTTCAATTTTAAACCAAGATATGGTGTTTGCTCATGTATATAATATTTATTTCAAGTCATTGTTTAAAACTCTTTCAATTTTGCTCCTTTGAACCCTTTCTCGTCGCCATTTTAATAAGTGGTGTCATAGATGATGATATTGGCGGCATTTAGCATGCACAAGATACAAATTTGTGCACCATACACAAGTTAGAAAAAGTTTTTTTTAACCATTAGATCAAAGAGGAACATTGATCTTATTGTAATCTAGCCACACTATAACTTTTTCAGTTTGCCTTCAACCTTTCTACAATCTCCCCTCTTTTCACCACCACCAAACTCGAGCACCTCTTGCCACCACAATACATGAATCACATATTAACATGTCCAATGTCCTATTGTTGATTCTAAGCAAAATTATTCTTAGCAGGTCTTGAAGTTATGTTTGGAAATTATGTCCAAATATCATATTAACTTCTGCAGTGTCCTTAATTATGTTTGGAAACTAATTTTGTGTGGATAATTTGATTCCTATACCATCTTCCGATTTGGATTTGATTCCTATAGAGTAGCTTTGTGATGTGATCCTAAAATGTTCTACCTTGACAAGAAAAATAAAGTCATCGTTGAATAAAAGAACCAAATTATTTTTGGTTCAAAATTTTTATTTTTGTAGATCAATATATATATATATATATATGTCTTGTTTTTGTCATATTTAGAGTTTTGGATGTCCGATTGAGGTGTCCTTTGAAGCGTTGGAAAGGTTAGAAAATTATCTGCATTTCATTTGTTTAACTCAGGTGCAAAATCGGCTTGTATCATGGTCTAAAATGAGCTTAAAGTTTCAGGATGCGATTAAATTAAAGAGTTGACCAACATCCAAGTAATCAAGAGAAATTGTGCAACCTTTCAATGATGCAATCAATTTGCAACCTTTTTGTAACAATTCAGCATGGTAGGCATTTATGTTAGCATTATTTGTTGAATTAATGATTTTCCTTTAAGTTTTCTTTTGTAAAAATAGTGTGGACTTTGTGTATAAAAGGCACACTAAAATTGAATAAAAGAAGTTGAATTTTGATATAAAAAAATACATTAATGTGTTGTGAGAGCTTTGTCTCTTTTTTGGTTCTAGATTGAACCATGACTTGGGAATTTGTTTGGTCATTTTCTGCCTATTTTCATCATTCTTTAACCTTAATACCAAAATCTCCCCCATTATTCACAAATATATTCAAATCAAAAGTATATCCCCTTTTGTCCTTCATCAAGTGGTATTCAGGGCACGATTTTGTTTGGGACAAATTTTTGTTTCAATTTGGAAATCTTATTTCTTTTTCTTGTTATATTTGCAATTCCATCGATTCATTTTATTTTTGAAGTATTAGAAAGAAAAAAAATTGGAAAAAAAAGAATAGAAAAAAGAAAGAAAAAGAATGTCCCAAGAAATACAAAGTGGAGTGCTTCTCATGGTAAGGAAAATGTTGGGAAATCAAGTCAAAGAGAAAACCTTTTTCAAATAAGATGTCTAGTACAAGGAAAGGTATGTGCTTTGATTATTGATGGAGGGAGTTGTTCTAGATTTTCTAGCACACGTTTAGTTTCTAAACTTCACTTGGAGACTAAACCACATCCTAAACCTTACTAACTTCAATGGCTTAGTGAAAGTGTAGAATTTTTTGTTTACAAACAAGTAGAGGTTTGTTTTTCAATTGGAAAATATGAGGATGTTGTTTTGTGTTGTTGGAACAAAATGTGTTTAACATTACCCTTTTGAGTTTTAATGATAACAAGGTATTAAAAATGTCAATTGTATATGCTAATATTTATTCAAGTGTGCAGGACCATAAACAAAAATTTAGTGTCTTTAATTCAAGCATAGGTTCTGGAAGAACAAATGAGAGCATTGAAATCTACAAAAAGGAAGCTTGAGTTGCAATGAAGCGTCTGAAGAAAAAAGATTCTGAAGATAAGAGGTTCTGAAGATCATCAGAAGCTGACGTCATCAGAAGCACTCTCCTCAGTAGCTCTTCAACAGAAGCTGACGTCATCAGAGGTTCTGAAGATCATCAGAAGCTGAAGGACTGGAAGCTTCAAAGTTTGTTCAAATGTTATTATCATGCCTATCATTGCAGAAGAAATATAAGCCTGAAGCAACGACTAATTTAGAGGAATTTGAAGTCATTGGATGCTTATCCTTGAAGAACGTTGGAAAAGGACAATAGTACAATTGTACAACCACCTTCTCCACTACTCTGTTTTATGTCTGCAATAGTACAAGAACAACAGCTGTGATTATGATGGTATTCCTCTATACATGGAATGGATTTGAAATTGTTCCTTCATAGGACAATAACCAAATCAAGCAACAGATCATTGGTGATTTTATCAAGCTTTAAACGACTCTTTTTGAAGTGCTGACAATCAACAACGTCTGTTTCACACCTCTATATAAAGGAGTGAAGACCTGAAGAATGGAAAGACTCTCACAACAATTTTGCAAGTGCCAAAACTCTGCTGAAATTGTTCCACATCAAAGTTCACTTAGAATTTCTTAACAACTTTCATATCTTAGAAATTCTAAAGTCTTAAGAGTCTGTATCTGATTTGTATAGTGAACACCACTGATTGTATATCAAGTGTTCAACCTCAAACAATTTTCTTTGTAATTCTGTTTGAATAGAAGTCTCTTGCAGTTCTGCTTGAGCATAAGAAGTCTCTTGATTTTGTTCTTGAGCATAGGAAATCACTTGCGGTTGTGCTTGAGTAGTTTAAAGTCTCTTACTATTTTGAGCAGTGAACAGTTGTAATAAGATATTGATTTTAGTGAACTCTCCTTGGAAGTGCCAGGGGGATAGGACTACTTCCGGTTTGTGGAAGGAACCTGTATAATTTCTTTGTGTCTTTCTTCTCTCTCTTTACTTATCCGCTGCATTTAGACTCTGAACATCACTTCAGAAGCTGAACTCTATCAGGTTCTGAACAGTGACTTCAGTTTAGGAGAAAAGAAAAAGAAACCACAATTCAACCCCCCTTCTTGTGTTTTTATCACCTTCAATTGGTATTAGAGCCTTGGTCTAATGTCTTAACACTTAACAATGTAACAGAGAAAGATCTGAGAAAAACATGGCTGAAGAAGTTCCCATTCCTCAAAGGAACAGTGCTGTTCATTATGATTATGGTACTTCTGATGATAAGAAGTCTGAGTCAGGCAAAGCTCCAAAGTTCAATGGAGATCCTGAAGAATTTTCTTGGTGGAAAACCAACATGTATAGTTACATCATGAGATTAGATGATAAACTGTGGGATATTCTTGATGATGGTGTTGGTGACTTGACCCTTGATGAAGAAGGAGCAACTATTGATAGAAAGAAACACACTCCTACTCAGAAGAAGCTTTACAAGAAGCATCACAAGATCAGAGGAATCCTTGTTGCATCTATACCTCGCACAAAGTACATGAAGATGAGTGACAAATCTACTGCAAAGGCAATGTTTGCTTCACTTTGTGCAAACTATTAAGGTAGTAAGAAGGTTAGAGAGGCAAAGGCTCTTATGCTGGTTCATCAGTATGAGTTGTTCAAGATGAAAGAGGATGAAAGTATTGAGGAAATGTACTCAAGATTTCAGACTCTAGTCTCTGGACTTCATATACTGAAGAAAAGTTATGTTGCTTCTGATCATGTGAGCAAGATACTGAGAAGCTTACCTGCTAGATGGAGACCTAAGGTTACTGCTATTGAGGAAGCTAAAGATTTAAACACTTTAAGTGTTGAAGATCTTGTCAGCTCTCTCAAGGTTCATGAAATGAGTCTAAATGAGCATGAACCTTCTAAGAAGAATAAATCTATTGCTATGCCATCTAAAAGAAAGTCATCTAAAGCTCTTAAAGTCAATGAATCTGAAGAAGAGTCGCCTGATGGAGATTCTGATGAAGATCCTGCTGAGAAGATGGTTATGCTTTCCAACAAGCTTGAATATTTGGCTAAAAAGAACATGAAGTTTTTGAGCAGAAGAGGTGGTTACAAAAGCTCCAAGAAAGAAGATCAGAAGGGTTGCTTCAACTGTAAGAAGTCTGAACACTTCATTGCTGATTGCCCTGATCTTCAGAAGGAGAAATCAAAGAATAAGTCCAAGAAACCATACTTCAACTTAAGCAAATTCAGGAAGCAGATTAAGAAGAGTTTAATGGCCACCTGAAAAGATTTAGATAGTGAATCTGGTTCTGATAAAGAAGAAGTTGATGATGAAGCAAGTGTAGATGTGGGGTTAGTAGCTACAGTGACATCAGATGTTGAACCTGAATCAGATTCTGAAGAGCTTGTCAAAGAACTTATTGAGTCTCTTAAAGAGCTTCTTACACACTTTGAACACAGAACCAATGAGTTGATTGATTTAAAAGAAAAATATATTGCTTTAATGAAACAACAAGAATCAACTCTATTCGATCTAAAAGCATCCGAGGAAGAACTTAGAGCATAAAGGAGAGGTTGAAAACCTTCTTTGAACCTGAAGGTCCTGAGTATGAAACTGTTGTTCAGTTAGAACCTAAAACTTCTATTTCTAAGACTAAGAATATTTCAATGTCAAAGAACTCTAAGCCTAAGACAATGACAAACTCTGATTCTAATACTTCAAAGATCAAGATTCTGAAGAGATCGAAACCTGTTCCTCAGAGTCTGTTGAACTCAGAGTCTGATATCTTAAAGCCTAAGTTTCAGAGGAATAAAACAGTTGTTGCTTATTGGAAATTAAAACCAAAAGGTGCTAAACCTAAGGTATTGAGTAATCAGAAGCTATAAAACTTTCAGCACAAGGTACAAGGAAATAAGAGTAAAACTTCCAATACTAACCTCAAAGGATCCATAAAGATATGAGTACCTAAATCTGAAATTGTCAATGTTGCAGATATGCCTAAGAGCAAAGGAAAAGCAAAGATCATGGTACCTAGACAGCGGTTGCTCAATGCATATGACAGGAGAGAAGTCTATGTTCCTTACCCTCACAATGAAAGAAGGAGGAAATGTGAAATTTGGAGGCAACCAAGCTGGCAAAATCATTGGTACAAGAACTATTGGTAATTCTTCTATCTCTATTAATAATGTGTGGTTGGTAGATTGTCTTAAACATAACCTTCTTAGTATTAGTCAGTTTTGTGATAATGGTTATGATGTGATCTTTGATAGGACCAACTACATAGTAGTTAACAAGAACGATAGCTCCATAGTATTTAAGGGAAAGATGATGGATAATGTCTATAAAATTAACATCTCTGAACTGGTTGATCAGAAGGTAGTTTGTCTTCTATCAGTGAATGATAAGAAATGGGTGTGACACAAAAGGTGGGGACATGCTAACTGGAGATTAATCTCTAAGCTTAGTAAGTTACAACTTGTCAAAGGCTTACCTAACATTGACTATAATTCATATGCACTCTGTGGTGCATGCTAGAAAGGGAAGATTGTAAAATCATCTTTTAAAACAAAAGACATTGTCTCAACTTTTAGACCCTTAAAATTACTCCATATTGATTTGTTTGGACTAGTTAACACTGCATCTTTATATGGAAGTAAATATGGATTAGTCATTGTTGGTGATTATAGCAGATGAACTTGGGTTAAATTCCTAAGAAGTAAGGGTAATGCTTATGATGTATTCAGTAGCTTCTGCGCTCAAATAAAGTCTGAAAAAGAAATGAATATTTTTAAAGTCAGAAGTGATCATGGTGGAGAGTTTGAAAATGAGGCATTTGAATTTTGTTGTGAAAAATATGGAATTGTCCACGAATTCTCTTCTCCTTGAACTGCACAACAAAATGGGGTTGTAGAAAAAAAGAATAGAACTTTACAAGAAATGCCTAGAACCATGATTCATGAAAATAATTTGGCTAAACATTTCTGGGCAGAAGCAGTGAATACAACATGTTATGTCCAAAATATAATCTATATCAGACCTATCTTGGAGAAAACAACATATGAATTCTTTAAGGGAAGAAGACTCAATATCTCTTGCTTTCATCAATTTGGATGTACCTGTTATATTCTGAATAACAAAGTCTACCCAAAGAAATTTGATGCCAAAGCCGAAAGAGGAATCTGTTTAGGTTATTCTGAAAGGTCAAAGGCATGTAGAGTGTATAATTCAGAGACACTCTGTGTTGAAGAATCAATGCACATAATATTTGATGACAAAGAGCCTGGAAATCAAACTCCAAAGCAAGGTGAAAGTTTTGCAGATATGCAGGTACCTGAAGATACTTCAGAACCTGATCAGACTCCAGAGTTTGAAGACAGTCCAGAAGATGAATCCACTCCAGAAGCTCAAAATGAAGTAGCTTCTGATGAAGCTCAAGATGGTTCTCAGCAAGCTAATCAATCCAAGGACACATTCAAGCACAAGTATTCACATCCTGAGGATCTAATCATTGGAAACAAAGAAAGTCCCAGAAGAACAAGGTCATATTTCAGACAAGAAGAGTCTATGATGGGATTGTTATCAGTGATAGAACCTGCTACAGTTGATGAAGCACTATCAAATGATGGATGGATACTAGTTATGAAAGAAGAACTCAATCAGTTTCAGAGAAATGATGTGTGGGATCTGGTACCCAAACCTCAGCAAGAGAACATTATTGGAACAAAATGGGTATTCAGAAACAAGCTTAATGAACAAGGTGAAGTAGTCAGAAAAAAAGTTAGACTTGTTGCTCAAGGATATAGTCAACAAGAAGACATTGATTATACAAGATTGGAAGCAATCAGGTTACTTCTATCCTATGCAGCAAATCATGGCATTATATTATATCAAATGGATGTAAAGAGTGCATTTCTCAATGGAGTGATATCAAAAGAAGTTTTTGTCAAGCAACCTCCTGATTTTGAGGATCAGAAGCATCCTGACCATGTTTATAAGCTTAAGAAATCACTGTATGATCTTAAACAAGCTCCCAGAGCTTGGTATGATAGACTAAGTAATTTCTTAATTGAAAATGATTTTAAAAGACGTCAGGTTGACACAACACTCTTTAGAAGGACTCTTGAGAAAGACATTCTGGTTTTGCAGATATATGTTGATGATATAATATTTGGTTTTACTAATGCATCTCTTTGCAAGAAATTTTCTAAGTTAATGCAGGATGAATTTGAAATGAGCATGATGGGATAATTGAAGTTCTTCCTTGGAATTCAAATCAATCAATGCAAAGATGGAGTGTATGTTCATCAACAAAGTATATTAAGGAGCTTCTAAAGAAGTTCAAGCTTGAAGACTGCAAGGTGATGAACACACCAATGCATCCAACCTGCACCTTAAGCAAAGAAGATACAGGATCAAAAGTTGACCAGAAGCTGTATAGATGTATGATTGGTTCTTTGTTATACCCCACTGCATCTAGGCCAGATATTTTGTTCAGTGTATGCTTGTGTGCAAGATTCAAGTCAGATCCTAGAGAATCTCATTTAACTGCGGTTAAGAAAATCTTCAGGTATCTGTAAGGAACAACAAATCTTGGACTCCTCTATAGGAAATCCTTATATTATAAATTGGTTGGATTCTGCGATGCTGACTATGCTGGTGACAGGATTGAAAGTAAATCAACCAGTGGAAACTGTTAGTTTTTTGGTGAGAATCTGATATCCTGGTGTCGCGTCATTTTTCGGAGGTCAAGGCTATTTGACTAGCGTTTGACTCGCTAATTTGTTTCACGACTGAACATTTAATTTTTAAGAGAAAAGGGGAAAAAAGTTCAAAACACCCCTTTGGAAAAGATTTAGGGTTCGGGGGTTAGTTACGTAAAGGGAAGGTGTTAGCACCCTTTATGTCCGTAGTACTCTACGGGAACCTCTTGGTTTTATTTAATTAATCGTGCTATAAACTTGCTTGTTTTGAAAAAATGGAATTAAAG
>Ga0315913_1000955_pt1 | contig 29495 bp, 15 predicted proteins | sample MpolsnodulesMG_FD_207736 | JGI IMG/M metagenome (GOLD analysis project Ga0315913, IMG submission 207736) | Medicago polymorpha root nodule microbial communities from Los Angeles, California, United States - small nodules | ecosystem: Host-associated > Plants > Roots > Nodule | place: USA...
AAATAAAAATCTGAATTTTTTAAATTTTTGAAAAAAAAATCTGATTTTTTTCGATTTTTCAATTATTATTTTCTTAAAAAAAATCTGACTTTTTTTGATTTTTAATTTTTTTATTTCCAAAAATAAATTTTCAGATATTTTTAATTAGTTTTTATTTTTAAATTAATATAATTTCATTTATATTATTTTTTATTTTAAAAAAATAGGAAAAATTCCACGTGTGCCCTTAAAAAAATAAAAAACAAAATTAATTATACAGTCAGCGTGCCACATAATCAGATATGCACAGTCAACGCGCCATTCAGCATGTCAGGTCAGCATTTTGTCTAGTCAGATGGTCTCGGGGTCTAAAACGAAATAATCTTAAATTACAGGGTTGGAATCTAATTTTATTTTATAGGGGGTAAACCGAAACTCGCTTAAATTACAGAGGGTAAAGACATATTAGCCCTAGAATATATTACTGAAAGCTTGGAAAAATTAGCACAAGAAGTATTAAAAAACCAGTTGAAAGAGTATCAATTTACATCAGAATAACAGGGTAACAAAACAAAAAATGGGGCGAAGCGCCAAGACCCCCTAATACAGATAGATTCCCAAACAAGGTATGAGATTCAACCACAAAAAATGATAAGAGTAAACAAAGTTAGAGTGGTTCGCTTTCAGCCACCAGAATGATTGAAGCTTAACTTTGTCGAGTAATTGATCAAGTTATGTCTCCTTTTGGTGAAAGACCCGAGCATTTCTTTCAATCCAAATCACCCACACACAAGATAGCCATATGACGTTAAAAGCTGAGCGAATACTTTTGCAAAATCCGCCCAAATTGATATTTACATTAAATCACTTTAATTTACACTCACCTAAGATTCTACTCCAAATAAAGTGATGTGCAAAATACAGTGGTTCGTTGATTTTATTTATTTATGAATTAAGTAACCCCAGGGCCAGGCACATGTATGTGTCCATTACATTGTCAGCCTGGTTGCTACATTGTCACAGTAGAGGACAAGCACACGTCAACAGTCCAACCACCATGAAAGTTGTTACATGCATCTATCAAATTCTTTTTTTTTTAAAGGACATGCATCTATCAAATTCTTGTTGGTATGATAGTTCTTAAATTTGTCATTTTCTCTTGGTGTTGCACCAAACCCAGGTTTCTTGTGCTCACTCTTCACTTTTTTTTTTTTCCGAGGGTTCACTCAATTCACATATGTCACACGTCAAAAATCATTAAAAAAAAAGTTATATATAAAACAAAATTTTGAGTTTCAAATTGTTTGTTTATACATACATCATAAAGTTATTCGACGATAAAACCTACTCTTTACTCCTTAAAAAAAAAAAAAAAAAACTCTTTACATATCCTTGGTATTTTCTACCAACAATGTCAACCATATGAGTCCATGACTAACGAAAAAATTAAATCACAGGAAGCGTCAATAGAATTTCTTAGCTCACTACTTTCATAAACAAAGAAAAATATGTAGGTGTAGTTAATAATCAAACACATTTACATTAATCTTTTTTATTTTTGAAAGTTTTAAACTGAGAAATTCTACTCAAGGTTCTTCTGAATTGGTTATTGACTCGTTCCCATTGACATTATTGGTAACAACACATATACACAAGAAAACTTTATTGTGTCAAATTACTCTATCTACATGTAAATATTAATAAGAAATAATGAATAAGAGTAGCAATCTAGATACTCGTATGATTCGTCGTCATCATCGACATTGTTCTTCGCTTTTGCGCCACCGGTATTTGTTTTTGAACCATTGTTTTGTGCTTCTATGCTAATATTTTTTTTAGATAGATAAGATGACAAGATCATCATAAACTCACACACAAAGTGGAGGTATCGAGGTTTGAACCCCAGTCATGGCGTCCAGCTTAGTAATTTAGACATTTTTGTCAATTGAGCTATAACTTATGAGACAATATTTACTAAATGGATATGTGTAGAATATGAGAAGACCGTTGTTAGAGTAGGTAAATGAAATTAGAGCAAATTTATTTGACCAACCATATACAATTTTTGGGATAACCAAAATAAGTAGAAATAGAGTTATTGACACAAAATCAAAGTAATAGGAAAAAAAAGAACAAAATGTGAGAAAGGAAGTTGTGACAAAAGTTATCATAAAATAGTTGTTCAAATATCGATTATTATGAAAAGAAATCATATTTGTACAACCATTTTATGACAACTTTTTTTATACACTGTCTCAAAATAATTGTTCCTTTAACATTTTTTCTCGGTCTCAAAATTCTTGCCACTTTAGAATATCAATGCATCATTTATTTATTTCCTCACTATTATAACCTTATTTATTAAATTTAATCCAACTTAACTACTTTATCAATTACAATTAATAATAGTAATTTAGTAAATTATACTAATTTTATTATTCAACACAGTTAATAATTTCTATAAAAATCGTGTATAAACATTAAACGACAATATGTTTCTACTTTCTTCTCTATTATTTTGGTTTCCGTGTCAATACTTACTTTATTTATAAATTTATGGTTGTTTTAAAATTGTCACATAAATAATTCTTCAAATAACTCACCTCTTCCATAATATTGTTCATATTTGTTAGAAAATACAACCTATTAATTCCACTTTGTAACTTGTCTTGGTATAGTTTGCAATTTCATTTTCCAACCATATAACATTTGGTAGGTTTCAGTGAAATTCACAAGAAAATGTTTTTGAAGTTCAAATATTTCATTCAGTTCTATTTATAAAAAGACATTTTGATCTTCCTTAAAAAAAAAGACATTTTGATCAAAAAGGTTAATATATTTGATTAAAAAATGATTTAAAAACATTAACTTTTATTGACATGAAAATATAAAGTTGAGCCTAATATGATCAGTAAGTCTACTTTAAAGACTCATTTCATATCCGTCTCAAATTATTTGTCATCTTTTATAATATTTTGTCTCAAATTATTTGTCAATCTTTCAATACCAATACAACATTTATTACTCCTTTTCACCAACATAGTATTATTTATTGCCTTAAGGATTCAAAAGAGGAAATTATTTGTAAATTTTATGTAGAAAAATGTTTCTTTTATAGTTTCAATATAAGAAAAAATTTCTTTTTTGGATTTCTAAACAAATGTCTCGATGACACTTTTGGGACACTTATTAACATTTCTCTTATTTTATTTTCTTTTGGTCTTAAAATTATTAAAACAACATTTCCCTTATTTATTGCATTTAAAATGACACATATTTTATCATTGAAATCAACGGTATTAATTATTTTTTAATATCGTGTAAAATTCAAATTAGACATTATATAGAGAAAGTAACACATTTAAATAAGTACCATAAGTACCATGTCACATAATTGAATAGAATAAAAGTCGATGAGATTAAATTATATCTTAAACTTTATATTTTAAGATTTAATAAGATATCGGAGTGTGATTTTATATGACTATCTATTTGAATTATATTTTATAATAAAAATAATTTTAATCTGTCAAAAAAATAAATAAATATGTCCAAAATCAATGTTAAATATATTTAAATTAATGAAAATAGTTCGTCAAAAAATGAAAATCTTTAATACAGAGTACTTAAGTAGTTATAAACATTTTTTTACAATCAATTAAGTAGACTGATCAGAGAGACCTAAAAAAATTTATTTGTGGTTTAATGCCTAACATTTTTAGCCAAATAGATTTTTTGAAAAAACCTTAACTTATTCTATTTTAAAAAATGGTTCGATCAAGCAGGCTCATTTTTTTCTTTTGGGGGGGTTAGAAGTAGGCTCAACTTTAGATCCATGTTAACTCACTTCCAACTTTAATTAACAATTTTTCACCGATTCTAAATCATATTGAATTAATTATCTACGTGTTTTCGAATATACAACCTGTCTCACCTAATAAATATGCATCATATGATATGGGATGGGAATGAAGAGCGTTGGCCAATCCAAATAATAGGTGTCATCTAATTTACGTGTGACATATGCACATATCCTTAGTCTCTTTGGTTTGCAAAAAAAGAAAAATACGCACTTCTCAACTCCACGTGCTTGGGGTTTATTAGTCAATTTGTTAGCTTAATCCTCACAAAAGCGAAAAATAACCATATACACAGTCATATACACTTTCTACCAAAAAAGAAACGCAGTCATATAAACTAGCATAACCCATTACTATTATAATATCATCATACATTTTTTTTAAAGGTATTATAAAATATCATACATTTTTTTAGAGGATAATATCATGCATGATTAGTTAACAATTAAAGAATACAAAAGATCTTAGAATAATTAAGTGTCGTGTTAACATGCGTTCTAAAAACACTAGTCAGTAATTCAAAAATATAAATAATTGAACAAATAGTCTAATTTTTTTTCTTTAAACTCTTTAAAAAGTGTATTTCGTTAACATTTTTCAATAAAATAAAAGTCCAACAACATTTGGCATTATAATAATACATTTGCGGTGTGAACGTTATTATACTGCAAAAAGTATGACATATATTTTCACTCAATAAAAATTTCAATCAATAAAAATTTCAATAAACTCTTTAAAAAGTGTATTTCGTTAACATTTTTCAATAAAATAAAAGTCCAACAACATTTGGCATTATAATAATACATTTGCGGTGTGAACGTTATTATACTGCAAAAAGTATGACATATATTTTCACTCAATAAAAATTTCAATCAATAAAAGAGTAAGTGTTAAAAATCATGTTGAAAAGAAGATGTTCATAGACTCCTCTATTTGAATTTGATCTAATTTTAATAATATTCAAATGATATAATATACAATTCTTTGAGTAGGCAATGAATAACCGATAGTAAAGTAAATATTGAGACGTGTTTTGTTGACACACTTTTTAACATCCGGCGTCACTTAAATATATGGTTCAAATTTTGTATGGTTACTTTTTTTTCACGTCAGTTGGAAAACACTAACTCAAAATGTAGTGTATGTGGTTCAAATGATATCTTACTCTTTTTATTTATTTATTATGTTATTGATATAAACTGATGACCATTTGTTTAAGAAATACAAATTCCTTTTAATTTGGATAAATTTGTTTTTTTTCTTAGATGAAGTGGTAAACCACTGAAATTAATCCTACCAATTTGTTGTGTTTTAATGGTGGTCAATTTGTTGTTGATAATATTATTGATGCAATATTTTATTATATATTTTTAATTTGTAATATGTAATTTCTATATATAGTTTTTTTACATTATATATATATATATATAATATATATATATATACATATAATTAAATACTATTGAAAGTTACAATTAAATAAAAGTGCTAATATATGATCAGAACATTTGACTGGTCTAATATTTATGAAAATATATCCATATTAAACTACTTCATTTCAATATAAAACAACAAATTATTAAGAAAAAAAACAGAGTCAAACAATAAACTTATTCATAACAATCTTTACTTATATAGTAATTATTTCAAACAATTTTCTAATTTGGACATATAGATGTATTTTTTTTATATAACATAATATATATATGGTTTTTGCTAGGAGACACCCCATATGAAGGTATCTTTTAGCAAGTTATCATATATACATTTGATAAAAGACACCAACTAATTTTTATAAAGGTGTTTTTAACAAGTTATAACTAAAAAAGTTGATAATCACACCTTAATGCGTGAATTGCTAAAAGATGTCTTAATGAGCGTCTTCTCACAAAACTCTCTCTATATATATTTTGCATACCATAATTTTCTATTGGATTAAAATCACATAAATAATCACAAGTACACAAATTTAATCATAACAGGTTTTTTTAGGAAATTAATTGTACGTGTGAACACAATGATACTCATATAATTTGGTAAAGCAGGTATCTATCATCCTATCAATCAAATGTAAAGTTTTTATTGAAATTTATTTTAAAATAAATTTAAATATTAAATAAATTTTGTCTAAAGAATATCATTATCCATTCAAACTTGAACTTATATAACACACACCAACACCATGCCAATAACGCACCACGCCACGTAGCACAACCACGTTACGTTACGGGTATCTCGAGCATTTGTAAAAAAAAAGATTTTATCTTAATTAATCATAACTAGTTAATATCACTTTGTTCACTCCTATAATCGTTACTAGTGGGATTTCTACTATGATCACACATTGATTAAATTATATCCATGATGATAAGAATGTAATAAAAAAAAAGTGATTATGGGTGGGAATAGGATGGATATTCCCCCGGCTTTATACTCTTGTACTCTTTCTTTTTCACCTTTGCTTCTCCTCAACGTTCGGTAGCCTAAAAAGTTAACCCTAAAATTAAAAAAAGGAAATTAGTGATACGAGTTTACATTTGCCAGCGTAAATCACACTATAGTATAGAGAGGTTATTACAATTGCAAAGTCTAAACTGTGAATAAATTAGAATTAAATCAAATTTAATACTGTAGTTAATTAGAGAGAGAAAGAGTGAGAGAGGCATAACCACCAGCAACAACACCATCATAACAACGCGTTGTAGAGAGAGAGAGAGATTCCAGATGCTTTGGCAATGGGGAAAATTGGAAAAGATGAAGAACATGTGCAACAAGAAGAACAGAGGCAAAACGATGAAGGTGCACGGTGTTGTTCGTTGATTCGAAGAGCTTTCAGTTTCAAGTGTTTATTCATTCTCTTTTTCAGTTTAGCGGCTTTCGTTTCTGTAATCTTTTGGATTATTCCTAAACACAAATTCCAAGCTAGTTTTGTTGCTAATGATGTAATTAAGCATAGAGGTAAACTCTCCACTTTCAATTTCGTGTTTTGATTTTCTTATTGTGATTATTTCAGTTATTTATTGTTTATTTTGCTGTATTCGATTGGATTCGAGGTGTGATGAAACTGGTTTTTGATTCTGATGATATTTGTCATAATTAGGTTTTGATGTGTTTTGAGTGAATTACTGTGTAATTTAATTTCGACTTCTTCGTTGTTTGTTGAATTGATGTATTATAATTTTATACTGATTATGGTGTTTGTGATCACTTTTGAGTTTTCTTTGATGATTTCAAAATTCAAAAGTAGGGATTAGATTTTTCTTTTTGATGGAATTCAGGTATAACGTGTTAAGTGGATCATCAAGAATATCTGTGAAACTGTGATTCACGCTTATTATAGATTGTTGATTTCGGAGGTGAAAATAGTATGATAGCATCCGTTGCGAGTAATTAGGGTGTGTGATTACTATTCGACTTCCCTTTTATGTTAATCATACAAACCTTCTTATTGGGGTGCGTTTATGTAAATCATTTACATTAGTGTTTTTTAAATTGAAAAAATAAAACATGATGTTAATGAAGATTTAAATCTTCAGTAAGTGGTTATTGACTCATTGTTGACTTGCTGTTAGACTCATCGGCAAGATCCTTACTTTGCATGAGAGTATTATGATTTATGGTTGGTAAGAGGACTAGAGGAGCGTGCAAAACTGGAACAACATTATCTTGTTGAAAATTTAAATCGTCAATTAGTGGCTATTGACTTATTGTTGACCTGCACCTTAGCAATTGTTGTTTGCCTTATTGTCAATATCCATACTTTGTAGTGAGAGTGTATCATGATTTATGGCTGGCAAGAGAAATGCTAGCAACGCACATTTTTTTACAACTCTAGAAGACTTTTGATGTTTTGGTCTATTTTTGAAATAATCGATATAGCAATTATCTTACCTTGTAAATTGTTCACCTTCTTTGAAAATGTGTTGTCAAATGTTCCTCTTTTTGGTAAATGTAGACAATTTGTCATTTTTACCTTCAGGTAAATCATATAAGCAATTTGTGTTACTTTTTTTAATTAAAAATCCTTTTATGCAGAAAAGTTTGATTGTAATAATGGTTACTGTTGGAAATAGAATGGAATTAATATTTATTTCCAAGTAGTATTACAACTATTAGATTACTACATGTATAGAAGTTAAATAGATTCGTCGTATCTGTTCTTTTAGGTAACAGAGTCAGTCTAATTATTCATTTTGTAAATTGTATTCAGAATTTATTATCTTTGTAATTCTGATTTCGTAAATGTATCATTCTACTGAGTGTTTTACTCACCCAAGCATATTCAGAATCTGGGAATCAGCTGCTTACTACTGTAAAATAGCCTGACGATGCTTCATCACAGATAATTCTTTTGCATTATAACTAGTTTTTTAAATACAGTTAGAGAATTGAGGATATTTATTCCAAATCCTGGAAAACTGTGAGTTCCATAAATTTAAACTTTGAAGGAAAATATAATTCACTTCATTGATAGATTTGTAATGTGTAATTGTCACCAAAATAACTAAATTTTTTAGGTTGCATATTGATATCTTTTACTGGTGAAAACAAATTTATTTTGCAGTTCATATCCTTTGTACTGCACTATACATGTGATCCGTGCAACTATCACTCATAAGTTTGTTATGGTTTCTTTTTGTATTATTTTCCTGCGATTAATCTTCTGTGTTGAGATCTTCATTTGAATTCTTATTGTTGGTGACATTACTGAATTTATTGACGATAATTGTTTTCCTCGACCAAATTTCAGCTCATGTTCAAGCATCCTTCAGGCTGGAAAAACCAGTTTCACAGCTTATTCCATACATTGAAAGATTAGAAGATGAAATATTTGACGAAATATCTCTGCCAAACACTAAGGTATTAGCCAAGCTTCTTCTCTTACATTTTTTTTCCTCAGGTCTCTACCCAGACATAAAAAGTGGCTAATAATCTAGTTACTCTTAACACAGGTGGCTATCCTATCCATCCACCAAAGTGTTGCACCTAATTGGTCTGACGTGGTATTTGGTGTCCTCTCTGATCCAATGAACGTTCCAATAAATCCAGTGTACTTGAGTGTGCTGAAGTCATCACTAATTGACCTGTTTCTCCAGCAAACCAACCTGACTTTTACAACATCAGTATTTGGGAATGCATCTTTGTTTGAGATCTTAAAGTTTCCTGGTGGGTTGACTGTAATACCAGTGCAGTCTGTTTCTATGTGGCAGATACGCGAGGTTCTGTTTAATTTTACTCTTCATCATTCCATATCTGAAGTCCTGGATAAGTTTGATGATTTTGAGGAAGAATTGAAGTTTGGATTGCATCTGAAGTCTGATGAGGTGCAGTCTCATAACCTGTTTCACTTATTATTTTGAGAATTGCAATTTGGGTTTTATAAGTGCCATTTCACTCAAAAGTCAAAACCTTAAAGTTGCAATACCTTTCTGACTTCTCTCAAAATCAGACAGAATTTAATCAAAACAAAATTTTCTTGTCTGGTTTTTTATATTTTGTTAACAATTTTCTGAAATATTCATGGAAGGAACAAAGAAAGACGAGGCTGTTGAAGTTTATTCCACAAGAAAGATTCATTATTTATTGTTGTTGCTGCTGTTACTGTTATTATTTTGCATTTTTTGGTCAAAGATTAAAAACTAGTTCTCTATTGGTTAATAACTAGAAGCTGATAACTAATGGCGGGTCTCTGGCAATATTTTAGGGTTTACCTTTTTGAGTGGGTGAAAAACAATTTTCATTAATAAAAAGTCCAGATCCATTGCCATTTTCTACATTCTTGTTTTCATGTAATTTTATTAGTTTTCAAATTTATAATTTTCTTTCTTTGCCTAATCAAACTAGCATAGCCTAAATCATGAGTTGATTAAGAATGAGTAAATTGCTATGTTTAATACCTTGAGCAAATGAAATTTAAATTTTAGAAGTTGGATTTAAGTACATTCACAGATTGATATAACAAGCATTTGCATAATTGTTTGCCATTGCAGAATGTGTATGTGCAAATAACAAATGCACGCGGCTCAACGGTCGCTTGTCCTGTAGTAGTGCAGGCTTCAGTCATGCGAGGGTTTGAGAGCCTTTTGCCACAAAGATTGAAACAAATAGCTCAAACAGTAAAACACACTGCTGGAAACAATCTTGGCCTTAATAACGTAGTTTTCGGCCAAGTCAGAGAAATCAGGTTATCTTCTTTACTGAAGGATACGCTACATGCTTACCCACCAGCTCCTGCTCCATCCCCACAGTTAACTGATCACTCTGAGCCATTAATTTCACCATATCATGCTCCCTCTTATTCCCCAATATCCCCAGCAACTGCTAAGACACCTTGTTTTGACCGTGAAGTATCCTCGCCTTCACCGTCCATTGTGACTGAGCATCCTCCAGCTTATTCTCCTGCTGCTTCCCCTATATCATATACTTCCAGCCACACAACTGGGGTTTCTCCTGATCTGCCACGTGCAGCCGATGTTTCTCATGGAGTCAAGCTTCGCCAAGACGAGGAGAGATCCAAAAAATTGGCTTCTCAGTTACTTAGTCCATCCTCTCCATGTAAGTTTATCTGTCATAGTAGACCCTTCTTTCCTTTATATTGCTTTCATGTAATTAGAACTGACAATACTTGATAAGATTAGATTCTTTCATTCACTTTATAAATTCATCGAGTTCCTGTCACTGGACTTGCTTTGATGTCTCACTGTTTGTTTTTTCCCTTCTGTGCAGCTTCAGCAGGCGGTGATTTCCACGGAGAAATCTTGCTAATGGGATTTTGTATGCTATCAGTATCTCTTCTTTTTCTCTGATATTACATTTCAATGATATAAAGACGTTGCCTAATGAAGGATCCACAAGCCATGCAAGGACTATAGCTTAATGATGCTTCAAAAATTTTGCGCAGACAAAGGAAGAAGCTTCCGACAAATTTTAATTAATGTCTATATTTTCATACTGGCATGCAACCACATTGTAAAGCTTTGGTGGGTTAAGGTCAAAGCCAGAAAGTTGGCAGGCCTCTCATTTAGAACTATATTATCCTATATGAAGCTTTAAATTGATCCCAAAGGGGTCAACTAACAAACAGCATGATCCGAAGCAAGATCAGGTTTAGATGTCAAAAGAACCATTCTTTGTATTTGATCAAGTGTAAAAATTTCAATTAATGGGTTCTTTGAGCATCTGAATCTGTAAGACATCTGCAGTAATATCCAACAAAGAGATTAGTTTTTTCACACTCTGTATAGTTCCTCTCTCTCCCCTCCCTAACCTTCTCCTTGCTTCCAGAAGTAAATGAGAATTCAATTTTATCCAAAGGATAGATATGAGTAAAATGTACGAGTAGGAATCTTGTTTATGTCTCAAAAAGAATAAAATGAAGAACTCTATCAATATGATTTTGGGTGTTTTAAAGTTTAATTATGCCATAGTTCTTAAAATATGTGTTTTTATATGCATAAAATTATGGTAACAGAGTCTTTAGCCTACAAGTAAAACATTGAAATATGAAGAAAAAGAGTAGATGCATTTGAGGGCAATATGGATCCTCTCGTTTTCCTCCATCCTATTCTCTAAGATATATAGAAGATTAATTTTGCTTGTGTGTAAGGTTTAAAAAAAATATTTTTATTTCACCCTTGTGTCTATTTAGAAAACCTCACACATGTAGAAAACCAATTTTTTTTGTCACTCTTGTTCTTGTCAGAATATTCCCGTAGACAGGAACGTCAATAGATAGAGAGAGATTAGTCAAACCCAAAATATTTTAAGAGAGGCGCCAAACCCAAATTGTTGAAAACATTTGAGCGCCAAAATTTCTTATTAGTTCACCTCGCCACATACACCCACTCCACTCACACACTACCCAACATCTAAAACCCTAACCCTAACTGTACAATGGAGAAGAACGAAGAAACTCGGCGGCGACGGAGAGAGGCGGATAGGCTAAGCAGGTTACCAAAAAACGTTCTTATCCGCATCCTCTCTTTCCTCACCACCAAACAAGCTGTGAAAACGGTCGTACTAAGACTAACTTCTGTTATATGACAATCTTACAAAGAACCAAGATTCTTACCTACGACAATCTAACTAAGACTAACTTTCTTACCTATGATAATCTTACTATGACTAACTTCTGTTTTGTGAGAATCTTCTTAAGAATTTAGATTCTTATCGTTGATAATCTTACTAAGACTATCTTCTGTTATGTGATAATCTTCTTAACAACTTAGATTCTTACCTATGACAACCTACCTAAGACTAACTTCCGTTCTATGAGAATCTTCCCAACGGCTAAGATTCTTACCTATGACAATCTAACTGAGACTTCCGTTCTATGCGAATCTTCCTAACAACTAAGATTATTACCTATGACAATCTAACTGAGACTAACTTCCTTTCTATGAGAATATTCCCAGCAAGATTCTCATAGAACGGGAGTTAGTCTTGGTAAGATTATCATAGATAAGAATCTTAGTTGTTAAGAAGATTCTCATAGAACGGAAGTTAGTCTTACTAAGATTGTCATAGATAAAAATCTTAGTTCTTACGAAGATTCTCATAGAATGGAAAACAGTCTTAGGTAGATTATCAAAGGTATGAATCTAAGTTCCTAAAAAGATTCTCAAATAACAGAAGTTAGTCTTACTAACATTATCATAGAGAAAAATCTTAGTTCTTAAGAAGATTCTCATAGAATGGAAGTTAATCTCGGTAAGATTATCAAAGATAAGAATCTAAATTCTTAAGAAGATTCTCACAAAATGGAAGTTAGTCTTAGTAAGATTATAAAAAATAATAATCTAAGGTCTTAAGATTCTCATATAACGGAAGACAAACTTAGTAAGATTAACTTCCATTAGAATGAACCAGAAACTTCTAAAACAAAAAAACCGGACACACACAAAAATGATAAAATTTAAAAGAGAGAACAACACGGTCACATCACTTAATATCGTTTCTCTTTAAAATTTTATCTTTCATATATGTGTGTTGATATAAATTTTATTTAGGCTTGTGTCCTTGCTATATATAAAAACCCATAATAAAATGAATTAAATTATCACTATTCAAAACTGGTAACAACAATTAAATACAATCAAAATTAAAAAAAAATAAAAATGTGTATGTGTGGGGCGGTTGGTTATGTATGTTGCTTGGCCATTGGTCCCTGGTTTGAGCCTTGGTTTCCCGAATTTTGTTTTTTTTCGCCAGTTTTTTTTTTAAAGTCTTCTTCTTCGCCCGTCGTCTTCAAAACGGGTTTTTTCGACCCGTAATCCGATCCGATCAGATCTCTCACGATACACAATGAAATTCAACGATTTTTACATAGTTTTGATTGGATTTGAAAGCCAAGGAGAAAGTACATACTTATTTTGCAAATCCACAAGTCAATCACAGTTATTTTTTCAAGGTACTTGCCGGAGCCGCTGTACCCGTCGCCGTATTCTGCATGTTACTAGTGATCGTATGAATTATGATTGCACGTTTATGTGTTCGCTTCATCCATCACCTTTAACATATGAAAAAAACAAGACAAAACTTGCTAATCCAAAGTTTTTTTCCATCGTATTGTTCCATTATTCCAACGCATGCTTGGTTCTGATATTTACAAATTATTTTCTCAACAATGCCAAAAATGCCCTTTGTTAATTGTGATTTAAAAATTAATTATTTTTTTATATCAATATATGTTAAAAAATTAGAATCCTAGGTGGTGACAAAACAAACAAATCTCAACCATTAAAATGCTTCTAAATATATCTGATGGTTCACATTCAATTCAGAAACAAACAAAAAAAAAATTCAAATCTTCTACGGTAGGAGGCTTAAAGTGGTCTCCCACCGTAGCGTTTGGCTGTTTCTAGATGGCAAGCTATTTCATTTTAGTTTCTATACTTTTTTTTCATTCTAATTTTTAGTATCTTAAAAAAAATTCATCATCATTTTTGGTCGATATTTTTAATTCAGCTCATATGTAACCTTGAAATTTTCCAGCAATATTTATAACATTGTTTAAAATTAGTGAATCAATTATCTACATTCAAAAAGACATTGTTAATCAGCTAAGTAGAAAATCGATTATCAATTATAGATAAATTTGTCTCTTTAAAACGTTTTTTTTTTTTGCTTACACCTTTAAAGCGTTGTTGAAACTGAAAAAAACTAAATAGCTATTTTTAGTTATTGTGTTTTGGGTTAAGTATGTTTTTGGTCTCTATAAATATATAAACATTTTGTTTTAGTCTATCTAAAATTTTCCTTCAACCTCTAGTCATCCAAAAAATTTCCATTTTTAATTTTGGTCTCTCTTTTAAAGTAAACTCATATGTACAATTCATATTTTTGAATAAAATTTTGCAGAAAAATTCATAATATTATAAGAATTTCTCCAAAAAATTTTAGAATTTTTTAACAAAACATGAATTTTTATGGTTAAAAATTCATATTAAATTTATGTTTTGTTAAAAAATTCTAATTTTTTTTGGGAAATATTTTTACAATATTCTACACATTTCTGCACAATTTCATTAAAAAAAAAAATACTAAAATTAACTTAAAAATAGGGACCAAAAGTAGTGATTGAAAATTTTATAGGGACTAAAAGTTGAAGGAAAATTTTAGAAGGAAAAAAATGAAAAGTTGGTATATTTATAGTCAAAAAAAACATATTCAACCCTTATTTTTTTTATCTTTAATTTATATTTTCTATAAGCAAAATTATCATCAAAAGTTGAGCAAAAAGAAAAAAATGATGAGACAGCCACCTTATAAATTGAAGAGCCAAAACCTCATTTCCCGTAAAACCCTAATTGTAAGAAGAAGGAGAAGAAATGGGGCGAAGGAGAAGAGCAGCACGAGGTGTGGATAAAATCAGCAGCTTACCAGACGCGATTCTGAGCCGCATTCTATCTCTTATCCCAACCAAAGAAGCTGTTGCAACAAGCATTCTTTCTAAGCGTTGGATTCATCTCTGGAAATCTGTTGATAATATCGATTTCTCTAAAGTCGAAGTGAACGACGCTGTATCTAATTACAAATTTAACGAGTTTATGTACTCAGTTCTGGTCTCTCATGTCACGACTCGCTCCAATTTCATCAACAGTTTCGACCTCAACATTACATACGATGAAACTGCTCTTGCCTCTTCCACCTTTCACAATATCACTAAATGGATCGACCTTCTTGTTCAACGAAGACTCAACCATCTTTCTCTCCAAATTCATGTGTTGGACGTTGGTTGTCCAGATGTTGAAGACTACCAATTTAAATTACCCGTTAGCATATTCACCTGCAAAACCCTTGTAAGTCTTCACCTTTGTGGGTTCCATGTGGAGGGTTTTTGTTTTTCTTCTATTGGATTTGGATTTCCATCATTGAAAACCCTTTATTTGATGGATATTTGCTTTCATCAAGATCGAGATTTTATGTTGCTTCTTGCCGGATGTCCTAATCTTGAGGATCTAGCAGCGTCTTGTATAGGCATTCAAGATTCTCGTACAAATTCTCCTGCCATTCATCAAGAGTTTAAAACCCTAAGCTTACCTAAATTGACTAGAGCAGTGATATCACATATCACTGATGAAGAATGTCAGTGTTATTTTCCGGTGAATGCACTTTCTAATTCGGATTATCTACACATACAAACACTCAAGTTGTACACACAAGGCCTCGAATTCTACGAGGTCAGTTTTATCATGAATATGATGCTTACTACTTCAATTTATGCACTAACATCCACATTAAATATTGAAGTTGTGTTGGTGTCACCGGCACATTTAGCTACATTCAATAATTCTATTTTCTTAATAATTATTGATTGAATGTGATGAAAAACAAAACAAAAAGTGATTCACTTCATTGTTTTTCTTGGGAGTTTTGCCCCAATTTGATAGTGTGTCTTTCTACATGATTCAGATGAATAAGCCGCAACACCCTTATGATGATATTCCTATCTTTCATAATTTGACCCACTTGGAGCTCTATTATAATTGTGATTTGGTAGCACGGGTGCTCCAACACTTCCCTAAGCTTCAACATCTTAAACTTGTTGAGGTTTGTTACTTAAGTCTAAGAATCATACTCAATTTATCTTTTCTTAACACATCTTTATGTTTTGTTTTATTTTATGTGCACCATTATTAGGACTCAATGGATGAAATAGAGAAAGAAAATTGGGTGGACCTAGAATCTGTTCCAGAATGCCTTTTATCGTCCCTTAGAACTTGCACTATTCGGGGCTTTTCAGGCCTACAAAGCGAGCTTGGGTTGGCAAAGTATATTTTGGAAAATGCAAAATATTTACAGACAATGAAAATCTGGAGCGAAAGCAAACCATCTAGAATACAAAGAAAGTTGTCCGCGTGCGTCAAAGCCTCTGCAACATGTCAACTTTCAGTTTATATTGATGATAACATGTAGACTAAGTAAGTAGCCGTTTTTTGTTTCTATCACACTTGTTGTTTCATTAGCTTATACCCGGCAACTGCTTGATTTTGTGGTTTAATCTTTGAATTATGAGCTGTTATGAAGGTCGTCTTTAAATGACTTTGTCTCGCTGCACATGTTAAGAAAAAATGATTTAGTTAGTACTTGTCTACTTGTTTATTTTTATTTATTGAAATTTTTTATGACTACAATTAGATCAATAATTATTAGAGGAAAGACTCAACTTTGTTACTAACTCTGTCAGTATTGCTGAGTTATGTTCCAGCTTTAGTATGCTTCACTGGTTGCAAAACAGACCAGTTATGTCCATTGTAGTCTAGGGATCTAGCCCTATATAAGGACACTACCCCCCTCATAGTTGTAACAGAATATTGAATCAATAGAATCTAGTTAGAATATCTCTCTCAATCCATGACCTTAAAACTGAGAATCACAGAAATTTAACATTGGTTTCCGCAAGCCAGAATGTTCCAATGGCTCCAAGCTCACCACTGCAAGAAATGGTGCGTCCACCTCTTCCTACCACCACCTGCTCAATTCGTCTTCTCAGATGCACAAAACTCTGTTTTCAACACAGGAAACGGTGTGTGTCCACCTCTTCTACCAACACCTGCTAAATTTCTGAAAATGACCTGTTATGGGATCAACAGGTAGAACCTCTCATCAAAACACGTAAAATTCATCATTTCCTTATGAATCCTTCAATTCCAAGTTCCAACACTCTTGCTTTGCGTAAGAAGCTTGGGAGCAACAAGAGTTCTTGTGCAGCTTAAGTCCATGATTTTGCGTGACAGCTCACATGAGTTATTGGATGCAAAAGTTCTTGGATTCTTTGGGACAAAATCCATGTGTACTTTTAACAACACACTAATGGAAGCTTTTCCAACTCCGATCCGAACCTTGTAATACACAATTGAAAATATGAAGTTTATGAAGAACTAGATTAATTGGGTCTATATGCTTTTATTATATAGACTATGAGTTTAACTAGATTAATTGGATCCATATTGAGTTCACGCTACTTTCTTATTTCTCTCAAAATATGCACCAAATTGAGTAAATAACTTCTGCACAACTATTAAACTATTTGTTTTTGGTTTGAATTATTCCCATCACAAAGAGGGAACAATTAATAACAGCAATAGGTGAACAATAGCTAGAAATTCTTTTTATTTGATACTTCCTAGGTAAACTCAAAGAAAGAAGCCAAGCCAAAGAGAGCAAGTAATGAAAATTGGATGCACATAATTTTTGTCAATAAGTATCTCTTATTTGTTATCATACAAGAAATCAAGGGATGGTAAAATGTGTTCTGTTTTCACTTTTAATTATGAAACTGTCATATTATTTGTATTGTTTTCACCGTTTCATGTATAGACATTTGAAAAACAGAAAATAAAAAAAATAGTGTTTTAGTTAAAAGTAAAAATATAAAATAAAAACAAAAAATATTTTCTCAAACCAAACACACATCAAATTTAATTTTATCACTCAACCTTCAAAATCAATATATGATTTAGATGCCTTATGGATGCCTTTAACTGATTGTAGCTAACCCTTATACGTAGAGTTGGTTAGCAACAATTTCTTGTGGGAGAATTGAGGTGACTTTGAAATTTACTCATTCATTGTACTCTGTCTCAGATCATCATGATCAAGGATATTTTGAATAATGCAGGCGATTACAACCTCAATTCTTTCCTTTGTTTCTTTGTTTCTATTTTTGCCAGTTGGTACTATCATATACTGCATGTTGTATTAAGTATACACCTGGATCACAATACATGTTGTAGTTTAACATAGCAAAGGCTGATCTATTTCTTGAGTAACTCATGATTTCAATTTACAATTTACAAATGTGAATTTATGTTTTTGATTAACTCTCATTGTACATTTCATTTGATAGTATCATCTGCATCTTAAATTATTAAAATGTCTGTTAGAGAAAGAATGCCTGCACCTTTGGAATGATATTAAGAACAAGCATGTAAAGTGATTAACTTACATATATAATTGCATGGTTTATTGGTATATTAAATAGAACAAAAAGAAATTAAGGATTCTGTTTTTGAACTTCCGAGTTGTCTTTATTAGTAACCAAATAAGTTTTTTCACACCCTGCCGTGTCTTAATATGTACTTCTGTTGCAGTTGCTGTGACGCAGCTTCTTTGGAGACCGAGGGGTTTGTTAGCGGATCAGTTTGATTCCAAGGAAGATCTCATCAATGCAGTTTTTACGTATTCCTTTATTACATGGTGATTTGTTAGTATAATATTTGAAACCTTATACTCTCTTCAGATATCTTACACCGTGACCAGCAATGATGTTTCGAATCGTTTATACTTTATGCATTGATGAGGGTTTGACGTTGTTTATGCACCACCATCTGCAGCACAAACCGTATTTTTATTTTGTTACTAGTTGGACTATTATATACCCAATTGATTAACTATTTAGTGAAACATCTGTTTGAATGCCTTATAAAACAATTTTTATTTTGTTTTGAACTATCCATTAATTTATGCTTGTACTTTCCATTAATTTAGTTCTACGTAACATTTATCATTTAAGATGGAATTCTTTCATTGGAGTACTTTTTTTTTCTTCCCGTGAGTAAACATATATATCCATGTCTTGTTCATATTAAAGTGCTTAATCATTCTGGTTTGAAAGTAAATGATCATTGCATGCTTGGTAGTTTTTGTTTTTGTTTTGGTCAAGGCATGCTTGGTAGTTTTGTAGGTTTATATTGAGTGTTTGGTGTTATGCGAAGACTTGGATGGTTTTTGAATAATATTCCCATACAATATTGATTAAGAGACTTTGGTTAATATTCCCATACAATATTGAGGTTTGGTGTTATACGAAGACTTTGATTAAGTTAGAAGAGACTTGTATCATCTTATCTTAACGCGTTTGGTTTAATCTACCAATTATTGATTAAGAGTAATGTGGACCATGTAAAATAATTTTAGTATAACTTAATATGCACCTCTCACACTGTTTCCATTATAGTATAGCTTAAAACATTTAAAGTCAAAATAGTGGGGATTCGAAAGCGTTTCGAGCAGGAGGAAATGACCCATTTAATGTTTGCACGTGATCTTTTGTTATAGTATAGCTTATAATGATAAAGCATTTATCATTTGTAGGAAGGGTTAGTATAGCTAAATCAGTTATAGAAGTTGTTCCTATTTATCCTATGATGACAATAGCCTTGCTGGAATCTTGTCTGAATGAGATTCAGATGCTTCAGTGGAACTTCATTTGGGATGATGATGATGATAGAGGAAAGCATGTGCATTATGTTAATTGGAAATGTTGTGACAAATCAGAAGGATTTGGGAGTGCCTGGCTTCCGGAATCTGAATGCAATGAACAATGCTTGTCTAATGAAGCTTGGTTGGGTTCTGAGAAGTGGCGATAGTTATTTATGGTATATGTCATTAAAAGTAAATATGATAGAAAGGATTTAAACAAGGATATTGTGGAAGACATTGGTGCAATTGTGGCCTAAATGTGGTGAATGTCAAATATATCAGGTTTATTATACCTATGGTGGATATCTTTGGTAATTGGAAGATAATTGATTTAAGTGGTTGGCTGGTCAGGGAGGTTCTTGGAATAGTTGCAATTCCTCCTCCAGATATAGCTAATGGGGAGGCTGTCAGGTTCTAAAGTTTACTGTATCTGCGTAAAGTTACAGGATAACTTTTAAATTTAATCAAAAATATCAAAATACAACTTTAAACTATTATCATCGTCTATACGTTTATAAAACATTGTTGTTAACAGACTTCCCATATTCTAAACTAAAGATAAATATTAGTATACAAAAGTATATTACGAATTGAGTATTGTCTATATGTAATTACAAAGACTAATTCTTTGAAAGAAGTAGGACTGAAATCGATGTCAAAACTCCTTTTCAATAGATTTAATACTACTATATTATCAAAGTTGAATTCGAACACAAAGTAGAATACAAAGTCTCTGGTTAAACTGAGAGAGAGTCGTTACTATCTTTTTCAAATGTTCCTTTGTATTCCATCCTGCTTTGATCTTACTTAACCATTTTTGATTAAATTATTATTATTATTAAACTTATGATATTTTCTTCGTAGTTTATTACATTAGAGTTCATAAACCTTTCCTTTTTCCACTTCAAATCGGTTCAAAAAATCAATGTAATTGTGTAGTGTTCAAAACTAAAGTCAATTAAATAATTTATTTGCAACCAAAATGAATTAGTACAACCTGAAACCAATACGTGCATGAAAAAAAATGCAAACAACATATACAAGTTACAACAAAGGATGAGGACAGATTATTACATGTATCAAATTGAATTTCATGTTTACGGTCCACAAGAAAACAAAAGAATTTTAGTTGCATGAGAGGAAAGGAAGTTATGTTGTCCTGTCCAAGGGAAGAAAACATATGGAAGAAACTCGTTGATGAAGATCAGGGATATTGAAAGAGGGTAAACATGTCATTTTTAAGTTTGAGAGAGTGGTTCCCATTCCATTTCATCCTTATTTTTAAACCAACCATCCAAAATCAAAATAGTTGAAAACATTTGAGAGCTAAAATTTGTTATTAGTTTACCGAACGACGTTCTTTGCCACGTCCTCTCTTTCCTCACCTCACCACCAAAGAAGCTAGCTGTTGCAACAAACGTTCTTTCAAAGAGATGGACCAATCTCTGGCTCTCTGTTCCCAATATCGAAATCTACTCTTAAAACAAATAACAGATTCAACGACTTTATGAATTCCATTTTGATCTAAATCTGGATAACTTTGATGACTGTGATAATGAGTATGATGTTGATCAACACTTGCCTAATAGCGTCTTGAATTGCATAAAGAATTGGGTGGAGCCAGAATCTATTCCACAATGCCTTTTATCATACCTTAGAATTTGCATTATTGGATACGATGAAGGTCTACAAAGTCAACTTATGTTAGCAAAATATATTTTTGAAGAATGCAAATGTTTTACAAACCATGATAATCTCCAGTGAAAGTGAAAAAAGTAAATTGTCCGAATGTCCGAAGGCCTCTGCAACATGTCAACTTTTGTGATACACATAAACTATGTAAGTAGTAATTACTCCATGCTGCCTGCTGTTTCTTTTGCTTCTGCCATGCCACTGCTAGATTTGGTGGTTTGAACTATGAGCTGTTATGAAAGTCATAACTTTGTCTCCTTGCACTAGTTAATGAGCAACAATATTTAAATGATTTTCTTACTACTTGTCTACCTGTTTTTTTAACTTGTGCAAGACTTGAATTAGATCAATTCCTATCCATTTTCTGTGCACTTGTATGCTAAAGTCAGACTTGATGCATAACCACATGGCAAGAGGAATGAAAGATTAAATAAGTAGTTGTTTTCTTCAAGAAATTCTTGTCTTTCTTTTGGCTATATGTTCATTTTTTGCTTATACACTGACTGATCTGTAAACTGTTGTTTTCTTTCAATGATTTTGCCTCAAAGATTGTACAAATAGCTCAAACAATGAGGCTCTGCTGGAAAAAATCTTTGTTTTCATAATGTAGTGTTTGCCAAATTCAAAGAAATTAGGTTATCTTCTATTCTAAAGGATACTCTACATGCTTACCCACCTAATAGATCACACTGAGCCATTATTTTCATCGTATCATGTTCCCTCATTCTCCACCAATCAACATCCTTAGCAACTGCCAAGAAACCTCCTTGTTTTGATGGTGAAATATCCCCACCTGCCCTTGTGACTGAGCATGCTCCAGATCCCTGTTCTTACAGTTGCTTCAAATGTCACTCTAGCCCTTCAACAAAATCTTAATCAAAATCATTCTTCCCTCCAGCTTATTTTTGTTGCTGGATACCCAGTTTTAGAACAGTCCACACGTATATTTCCTTAACAAATTTTGCACGGTGTTTAGCGATGGAATATTTCGGTATTTGTTTACCTTTCAAATTTGCTTTTTGGAGTAATTTTGTGCATTATGAAATGGTTTTTAGACCCAGGCTTTGATTCTTTTGGTTCTGATACACTTTCTAGTTTCAAACGTGGTATCTCTGTGAAGGACATATTGTTGACAAGTTGTTGCAATTTACCTCTGCGTGTTTAATTTTGGAATTGTTGAAGGCGGGAGTAGTTTCTCATTAACCTTAAAAGCATTAGTTCTTGCATAAGATGATTCAGGTTCACTTGATAAAATCATGAGTTTTGGTAGCTTAACTTTTTTTTTGTCTGACTAATTTGGTCACTTAACTTGCTTTAATGTCTTGATACTTATTTTTTTCTTCTGTAAGGCTTCAGCAGGCAGTGATTTCCAAAGAGAAATCTTACTAATGGGATTTTTATGCTATTAATTTCTTTTGTTTTACTTGATAGTTTATGGTATTATGTAATGGCTAATGCTAGTATCTGGTTTGTTCTCACCCTCACTGATTAATGGTCAATATATATGTAATCAGGGTCCCACACACATTTGTGGTGTCCAAATAACATCACTATGTTTCTACTTTAATCACAGAACAATTTATAAAGTTAGAGAAACATGTAATATATTGTCCTTGTGTTGGATGCCAAGTTTATATGGAAAAATTAACATCAAAATTATTAAATATATGCAATTCAATCAACATATATATATATATTTTTTATTTTGAAGAATGCAGAATTGACCCTCTAGAAATAGTCGAGTCTCTCTTGGTGGTCACTTGAAATTGAATGCAGATTTGGGCCTCTGGAAACTGTCGAGTCTTTCTTGGTGGTTACTTGAAAGTTGAAAGATAAGCTCTCGAGGATTTTGCACCGAAGCATGGTTTTATGGATGTTTTAGATATTTATGTGAAAATCTTGTCAAATAGAATAGAATTTGCCTCTGTACTCATCAAATTCCGTAATGTTTAATTTCATGAGTGAGACACTTTGTTTTCACTAATATTGCTTTTACAATACTTTTGGGATTATAAACTGCTACACCTAATGCAGTATCGTCATCTCTTTTACCAATTGGTGTACTTTCTTTTATTAGTCCAACTATTGTAAGCATTGCTTTAGAATTTGTTCCAATTTGCTCCGGGCTTGGAAAGGATAGGATTTTAATTACATTTTGGAGCACTTTAAAAACAAACCGTCTGCTTGGAAATCAAAGCATTTATCATTTGTAGGAAGGGTTGGTATAGCTTAATCAGGTATAGAAGTTGTTCCTAAACAAACTGATTCAAAGTTGGGGAAGGCATTGGTGCAATTGTGGCCTAATATCAAAAATCTGCCGGGTATGTGGAAACGGTGAAAGCCTAAATGTGGTGAATGTCAAATATATCAGGTTTACTATTCCTAGAGATAGTTAATAAACCTCTTGCTGGCTTGGTGGATATCTTTGGTGATTGGAAGATAATTGATAGTTGTTTACCTTTCAAATTTGAGTTTTGGAATAATTTTGTGCATTATGGAATGGTCTTTAGACCCAGGCTTTCGTTCCTTTGATTCCGATACACACTCTGATTTCAAACGTGTTATCTCTGTAAAGGACAAACTGTTGCCAAGTTGTTGTAATTTACCTTTGTTGCGTGCTTAGTTTACCTTTGTTTTACTTAATAATTTACAGTATTGCCTAAGGGCTAATCTAATAATTTATGGTATTATGTTTCTACTTTAATCACAGAACAATTTGAGAAGTTAGAGAAACAAGTAATGTATATTAAATAGATGCAATTCAATTAACATTTTTTTTTAATATTTTGAATGCAGATTTGGGCCTCTTGAAACAGTCGAGTCTTTCTTGGTGGTTACTTGAAAGGTGAAAGATAAGCTCTTGAGGATTTTGCACTGAAGCATGGTTTTATCGATGATTTTAGATATTTTTGTCAAAATCTTGTCAAATGGAATAGGATTTGCCTGTACTCTTTGTCAAATTCATCTTGTTTAATTTCATGAGTGGGACACTTTGTTTTTACTAATATTGCTTTTGCAATACTTTTGGGATTATAAGCTGCATCTCTTTTGCCTATTGGTGTACTTTCTTTTAACAGTCCAACTAGAGTAGGCATTGCTTTAGAATTTGCTCCATTTTGCACTTTACAATCATCTATCATAGATGAGCTATAGATATTTCTGCTGCAACATTTTTTCTATCTTCCATAGTCTTTTCTGATTCAAGTATTTTAAATATGTTGTCTACTGCTCTGGCTGCCATGTTAAAATCTTGTAATAGATCCATAGCTTGAAAAATGCAGTCAACATTTTCCTGGTTCTTGAATCTTTTGATTTTAAAGGTGTTACACTTACAGGAAATGGAATAACCTCTACCTCTTCTATTGATTCTTCTATTGTCCAATTTGGTTGTGGCGAGTAACCAAATTTCATATGCTAATTTGTATTTGGATATCAGTTGAACTGATTGCCAATTAACCAACCAGATATTTAATTCTCAGTCTTGCTGCTAATTTTCTTATCGGTGGTTGGCTCATTCACCGGGACATTATTTCCATAGCATTGTGAATTAGTCTTTGTCCAATGTCCACTTCTAGGACAAGTGTAGTGCTTAGGCTATCCACTCTGCAATTTAAATTCTATCATAAGTGTGCCCTGATGATACAATCACGGGATCCCTCGTTAGTCGTTAGTTATAGTGGTTAATAAGGTAATGACTCATTATATCCACCACCACCTCCTCCACATGGCCATAAGAAAGTTATAGTTAGAAACTTCTCATTCATTAGTTCTTAATTGTCATCACATTCTACAATGTAAATGGCTGAAGCTAAGGCATCAATGGCTGGTTGCTTAAGTGGATAATCTCTAGCTATAGTAAACAGGTGGCAGTAACCTCCAATAATAAGAAATCATTTGACTAGTTATAATGGTTAGCACTAAGTTCTTGGATTTTTTCTTTTCCTCCGTTGATTAACCTAAGATAAAGGAACAACTTTAGCAGCCATGCTTGATTGACCAGCGACCATAGCATTACTTTCCAGTTATTACAATTATTAACCTCAAACGCAAATGTACATAGCAAAGTTTCATTTATGCATAATGGAGCCGACTCGCAAGAGGCATCAGCTGGAGAAAGTCCGTCATAATTAGGTGTTAAGTTCTTTTTGATCACGCTTTGAGAATCCAGGAAAGCATATGTAGCTGGTATAGGAACTTCACAATGCAGGGGGTAGAGTAGGCGAACTAAAGATTCTAACCATATAAAACTTCTCCAAACATGAGACATGAAAAATATGATGAAACTTAGACCTCTTTGGCAGCTGCAACTTTTAAGCTACTAAACCAATGCATTCTATAATAGGGAAAGGTTCACGATTAAGGAGTTGACTACTTATTACACTTATTACTGGGGATGGAGGTGGGCATGGTTAGGTTCGAGATGAAAACTGAACCGAACCAAACTGAACAGTTTGCTAAATTGAAAATAACTGAAATGAACCGAATTGTTTGCATTTTAAATTGACACATTTTCAATTTGAAGAAGTGGCCCGTGATTCAAACCTGACCCCTACATAAACTATACATTATCTTTATCAACTGCGATAAGTTTTTGAATAGTTTATTTATAGACAATTAGTTTTTCCAACTAGCACAAAGAGAGCGACGAGACAGACAATTAGTTCTTGCTGAGTGATGGAAATTTCAGCACCGGTTGACACGATCAGCAGTTTACCGGACGCGATTCTATGCCGATTTCTCTCACTTCTCACCACCAAAGAAGCTGTTGCAACAAGCGTTCTTTCAAAGAGGTGGATTCATCTCTTCCTCTCTGTTCCCAATCTTCACTTCACCAATATCAATGTCGATAGCGTTGAATCCACTCTTCTTTTTAACGAGTTCGTCTACTCCATTTTAGTCTCTCGATACACCGCTGGATCCAATCTCATCAACAGTTTCCGCCTCGACATTGGTTTCGATAACCCTAATCTTGCTCATTGTTACGCCTTTCCCAGTATTACCAAATGGGTCAACCTTGTTGTTCAACGCAAACTCGAGCATCTTCGTCTCCATATTCATGTGGATTACTCGGACATTAATTATGATTATGATTATGATTATGATTATGATATTGATATTGATATTCACTTCCCAAAAGAATTCCCTAAAATGCCTGTTAGCATCTTCACTTGCAAAACCCTTGTAAGTCTCGACCTCCGTTGGTTCCGTGTCGAGGGTTTTTCTTTTTCTTCAGATGGATTTCAATTTCCATCACTCAAAACCCTGAAATTGGAACATATTCCCTTCTTTGATATTCGTGATTTTATGTTGCTTTTAGCTGGATGTCCAATTCTCGAGGATCTAGAAGTATCTCAAGTATTACTCCCTGGTCATGAGAACCCTCTTACCCTTCAAGAGTTTAAAACCTTAACCTTCCCCAAATTGATAAGAGCAGTTGTTCAATTTATTGGTCACTGTTTTCCTGTCAACGCACTTTCTACTACAAAGTATTTGTGCATAAATACATTGAAGGTCCTTAATATCGTGGATTATTGGTATACAGACGACCATCCAGTGATTCGGGTTCATTTGATTGTGAATATGATGCATGCTACTTCAATTCAATACAATGAAATGTGATTCACGTTTAATACTGTTATTTTTTTTTACATAATTTAGATTAAAATGGTCAATCTACTACAGCGCCCTTACGATGCCATTCCTATCTTTCATAATTTGACTCACTTGGTGCTCCACAATAGATGGGATTTGGTAGTACAAGTGCTCCAACAGTACCCTAAGCTTCAAAGTCTCAAAATTTGCAAGGTTTGTTAAGTTTAAGAATTGTATTTGGTTTATCTTTTCTTAACACACCTTTATGTTTCGTTTTATTTCACGTGTATGATTAATAGGGGTTATGTGACGCAATGGCGTATGAAGAAAGAGCTAAAGAAAATTGGGTGGAACCAGAATTTGTCCCACAATGCCTTTTATCAGAACTTGAAAATTGCACCGTCGAGAACTTTTCAGGCCAACAAAGTGATTTTATGTTGGAGCAATTTATTCTGAAGAATGCAAGAATTTTACAAACCATGACAATCAGGAGCAGGAACGAGTTTCCAGAAATGGAGAAAAAACTGTCAATATGCCCGAGGGCCTAAACAACATGTCAACTTAACTTTATGGTTGTTGATAACATATAGATTATGTAAGCAGTAGTTTCTCGGTCCTGCTTGTTGTTTCATTAGCTTCTATTATCAAGTTCATAACTATGTATTAATGCACTAGTTAAGGAAAACTTATCCTATGTATGATTTAGTTAGTACTTGTCTACCGGTTTTTATATATTTATATTAAATCTCTTTATGACTTCAGTTGGATCAATACTTATCAATTTTCTGGTCACTTGTATAGTTGTATGCTTAATTCAGATTTGATGCATAACCACAGGGCAGGAGGCGCGTATTGAGATTAAATAAGTGGTTGTTTTTCTCAAAGGGATGCTTGTCCGTCTTTTGATAGCATATAATGTTTTGATAGCCTTTGTAAAAAAAAAATTATATCTAAATGATCTTTTATAGATTTGGTATGTTGACATGGGTTACTATCGATAATTATAACGTGTAGTTTAGACTTTAGTAGGCAGGAAAAAGGCGTTTAAATCATACTTCGTCGCAAATTATAGTTATCACATGACTTTTGATTATGGTTATAACTGCGCTAGAAGTGGTGGAAAACATTTAGGTATTGTTGTGGCGCTGGGTTCTTCCTGGTGGTAATTCAACTCTTTGTATGTTCTAGGACTGGGAGTGGAGTCCGATAAATTGTTTGGCTTAGTAGTCGGCTTTTAACCAGTCTAGTAGTATTGTGTTTGTTTTGTTTGGTTTCAATGTTGGATGCGTATTTTGGGTTCTGTTAGGGGATGGTTCTTGTCCTGGTGTGTGGCAGCAGTTCCGGTGTTCAGTGCAATGTTTGGGTGTTCTGGTGTGCGTTGAGGTGCTAGTTTTGCGTTTTTTTCTTCCCATTAAACAACCGATAAGTGGCATCCTAGTTTTACATTTTAAAGATTTTCTCTGTTACAACTAACAATATGATATCTATGATTTGGCTTCTTATAGTACAAATATAATTTGGCTACTTAATTCATCTTTCAAAGATTAACATGTACCAAAATATTTTTATATATCTAACATGTAACTTAAACATTAACTAACCATAATATGTTAGGCGCATCCCAGTTATCAAAATAGATGTCAAGAGACATATATTTTTTTCATCAAACATAATGTATCGAATCATCAAGAGAAATTGGCTTGCACAATCTCCACCCACTATATTTTTTATGCACCTTCCCATTGTGGCATCAGTTTTGATAAAATAGACATTATATGGATTAGTATAATTAGGATCATCTAAGTGGTTGCTTTGATATCCCAAAGGATATTAAGACCTTGAAAAAATTCTACTAACCATCCTAACAATAGGACCAGAGCTTGGAAATTCACAGTCAATTGATGCAATATATACGTCTTCATTAAAGAGAAATGTTCAATGTTATGTGCAAGCATTATACTTCAATCAAATAACTTTAATTACAAAATATCAATGAAATAAACTAAATCAAAATATATTAGAAAGGTTAACTAATTGTGTGAAGCATCAAAAGAAACTTGCTATTATACTTTAAAGAAGTGTAAATAGTCATGGAAGGAATCAAACTAAAACTAAAAAAAAATTTAAAAATGAAACTAAATAAAGAAATTATGAGAAAAAATTATTATAGTCAGAATTCAAAATCAAAACTTAAAAACTACTAATAATATTCAAGGTAGTTTTTGCATACGACTTTCCTCAACGTGAAACGAATCGTCTTCTTGAACGTTCGATTCTTTCTCTTCCTTCCATAGCTCAAAACCCCATCATCTCTTTCCACCACCATTATCGGAACTGCCGCCGTAATTGGTAGCACCTCCATCATGGCATTCCCGTCCGGCAATACTTCTACCTCCATTGTGGAAGGTTTTGTGAATCAATTTAAATCAATTAAACCTAACCAGAACACAAATTTCATTAATAAAAATGAAATCTTGTAAAGTTAACAAAATTCATAAATAAAAAAAATGATAAAAGATGAAAGAAATGGTGGATAACATTTTAGTGTAAATGAGTGGAGGGAGGAGAAAGATGAAGATAAAAGAAAGTGATAAGAGAAGTTGAAAAAAGAGAGAAGGAAAGGAGAAAAAAAATCAGCGAGATAGAGAATGTGAAGGAAATGAGATG
>Ga0315913_1000957_pt1 | contig 29473 bp, 11 predicted proteins | sample MpolsnodulesMG_FD_207736 | JGI IMG/M metagenome (GOLD analysis project Ga0315913, IMG submission 207736) | Medicago polymorpha root nodule microbial communities from Los Angeles, California, United States - small nodules | ecosystem: Host-associated > Plants > Roots > Nodule | place: USA...
GGGGAGGCAGCCTGGTGAAAGGGTCCCACCATTTTGGTGTATTGTTTCTTTAAAAAAGAAACAATAAATTATAGATTATTTCAATTTTATTCTCTTGATTTCAAATTAATTTTTTCACTTTTTTTTTTTTTTTGAAGCTAAACTAGCCCACTCAAATTGACACCAGGGGGAATCGAACCTGAGACCTTGAGGAGGAGCACACTCCCAAGTCTTAATTTTTTCACTTAATTTCTAGCATGACTAATTTTAAAGTGGGACCTGGACTCATGCAGCCAAACGGGCACGATAAAACCATATATATTGCAGTTCATTGCAACATCTTTTGTCGATAAAGTGGGAATAATAAATTACTAAAATGCACACGAATAATGGTCGTATCAAAAGCAGAAATGCATTAAATAATAAAATATTAAAATCCTACAACCACCAAAAATCTATAAAACCCAAAAGAGAAGGAAAAACAAGTGTTCCTTTTAGAAAACAGAGGAAGAACAGACCAGTGATGATGAAGCAGTGCGGCTATTTGACAAGATTGCGTCAACTGATGATTTAGTTAGTTGACCAGAGTCGGAGCTCATCCTACTTCTTCTTGATGAGTTTCCAACTCCCTTTGACTTGTGTGCCTCTGCTGCTTGTTCACACATCTGCAACAAGTAGGAAGCAAAAGCTATGATATCCTCTGATTTCATTGAAAATACAGCCAGTTGATTTCTAAAATGAATAGCCAGTATCCTAGAACTGTCTTTATAAATTGGATGTTTTAGAGATCCTTGAGCTCAGAACTAAAGCATTGAGTTCAGAGATTATGCAAGCATGAGTTATTAAATCAGCAGGCAAGAACGAAGAATATTGCCCAAAAATACTTCAAGGAATGTCATGTATGCAACAGATTTAAAATAGTGCAAACAGATAATTTAGCTCAGAATTCTTTTAAGATAATAGCAATATGTTGCAACACCTTTGCAGATATTTTGCATCATCTAGATAGCTACCAAGTTGAGAATAAAGATTTTCAAAACCACCATTAAGTAAGTAACCCTAAGATTTAACATCATTTTAGAATAAGGTTCATATTTTCACATCATTTTCTTCAATGACTACACTGAACGGTATTGCAATCAAATCAAGGAATCAGATTCAAAAACACAAACCTGAATTATTGGATCCAATATAGCAGATAGAACCGGATCAAAAACAGGTTTTTGGCCAGAAGCAGGAACCATCATGCTGTTGTAGTTCTCAATTATTTCAAGAAGTACAGACACTCCTTCTCTTACAGCCGGGGGAGGAGAAAGATCAACAGCAACAAGTGGGGGATATCGTAAAAGCTTTTCTCCACGGCCTTTCAAAATATCAAAAAATGTTTTTTGAGCAGCATCTTTCAGCGACCATAGCGTGTTACAAAGAGCAGTTTCTTGCCCAAGTAAATCTGAGATCTACAAAACCATAAGAAGTCGTCAAGAATAATAAAATTAAGGATTACTAATATAGGGGGGGAAAATAGAGACGACAACTCACGGTGTAGCAGTAAAACTGAAGTGTATTACTGAGTTTATAGGAGACTATAAGACTTGGTTGTGACTGTAAAACTTGTTCAACTCTCACTTTAAACGGCCGACATACTCCTTCGAAAATTCTATCAAGAACAAACATCAAGTCAATTTCTGTCTTGCCAGATCCACTCTCAGAGTTATTGGAGAGTTGCTTTGCGGTTGGTCTGGTATCAACGATCGCATCTGGATCAAGTAATACAAGTACAAGTTCTCGTTCAGATGCCAAGGCCTGCAAGCAGAAATAAATATATATATGAATAAACACAGTTAAAATATTTGAAAACATATCTCCTGATATTTGGATTGCATCTTAGTAATTTAGATATGTTAAATTAAAAATTAGATAAACAAATAAATAGGGGGTAGAAAGATGGCGGGAATCATTCTGAATCCAAAAGATAGTGTGAAAGGAGAAATCCTTTGTGAAGGGGAAACCCTAGGACAAGAGCTCTCTCTTATGTTTACAATCATTCATTCAACAAAACTGTTCTTTCTTTTAAGTAATTTTTCATTTCTCCTCTCTTGGTTAGTAAAAACAAACAAGGATTCTAGTATTCGTACAAATAACGGATAGTACTCAAGTCTTTTGCATAAAAACCATTATCACAATTCAAAAAAAGTTTTTTTTCTTCCCCTTTCCTCCTGTATCTAGTACCCTACATCTTAAATATAAACCATGGTAGTAAAGAAGCATCCAGAAGTGCTTTGAAGCATTCATCCATAAGGCTTTCATGACAAACCTGATGCAGCCAGCCTAACATATCACCAACATATCGTAATGGGTCGTGAGCATGCACTTCAATGGGCCGAGGCATTCCACCAGGTCCTCCACGTGTAAGAGCACTTATAAATCGTCTAAATAGTGCATTGTGTCTCATATTGGCTACCTGCAGAATTAGTAAGAAAATTATTATGCTCAAGTAAGTGATGGTAAAGACAATCGAAGTTTCAATTTGACAACAATAATATTCTTTAGATTTTATTATCAACATGAGTTTCACTAGCAATTATTTTATCATAGTCACCATTAGATGGTGCACCGTCATCCATGATAACAGATAATAATATGTACCAGAATATGAAATATCTCAACTGAAATATGGAACCAAAACTAGAATGGTTAATATTTCAATGAAGTTATTAAATCCATTGAGAAATTACCTCTTCTGCACAATACTTGAAAAGAACAGATCTTTCCCTGAGGTAGCGCACAGCTGTTTTCAGAAGCTCACCAACTTCTGGATTGTCAGTGTCACCCAGTTTTCTACATTCAGCCTGAACCCACCTAGATGTAAAGACTATAAGTAATTATACATATTATCAAACTAGTCGATCAACAAGGTAGTTAAAACCAAGATTGCACTCATAATTGTTGAGGGCAAGTAAAATCATAAAATGTGAAATCATATGATTCTAAAAAACCCATAACATTCATGTATATTCATAAAAATTCATATATATATATATATATATATAATAACACACAATTAATACTCTCCAAGGACTTTGGGCCAAAATAATAAGACTTTCTTGATTTCTTCCAAGTACATGGAGTTTAGGCTATACAGCCCAATGCCTCCAATGGCTAAAGAAGTAAAAACAAAATTGAATTGAATTGGGCCCACAACCCAATATTACTTTCTCCCCACTTTCCAACCTTAGCAGCCCCTTCGACCAAAAATAACCTAGGAACCACAACCTCACACAACAACAAGAAGAGGCGGAACTTGGATAGACAATACATAGGAGAGGGAGAGAGAGAAAGCTGCATAGAGACTTTTGCACAACAAGTGAGAAGAGGAACTGAGGCAGAACTTGCACACAAGGTGAAAAAAGAGACTGCGGGTAGGGTTTTCTGTGCAACCCAACCGCAAAATGGTTGCAAATCTGAGAGGCAAATTTGCAAAATATCGAAGATTCCAGGTGATTTCACTGACTCAATGCAGAAAACGATTTTGCATGGGATCTGAATAGCACATGGCAAAATAAACTGTTTATGAGGTAAACTGTGATTGTGACTATCATGCCGATCAGATCTCGATAGAAAGACACAACTTGTAAGAACTTTAAGAATACCAAATGAAAAATATCTATCTTTGGCATTTATATCAACAATAAATACGAAGATAAAAATACACACTTCACACAGAAACACACGTGTGTGCGCGTATCACATGGATGAAAAACAAAGCATACTCTAGCCATATGATGCTGAAGTAGATGATTCTTCACCTGCATAGGCGCTCATAAGCTCCTTCTTGATACACCGCCATCATATCCATTAGCTCTAAACCAGCACGCTGCAAATGAAATTCCCGTGTTTAGTAAAAATTGCAATTTTATTTTAAGCTGATAAAGTAGAAGTATGGGAAAAACTTCTGCCTGAACAAGATCAATACAAAGCCAAAACTTTGATGCGGAAGGAACATACAACAATTGTTGACCAGAAAAAATAGACACAGCTGCTTCAATAATTTATACAACAACCAAACCTTATCCCACTAGGTGTGATTGGCTACCTAGACAAAAGAAAAATAGAACAACCTGGTGCTATAGAGCTCATTCAATAGCAGGGTACAGGGAAGGGTCAGACCCATTGCAGATCTATTGCAGTTAATAGTTATCCTTACCTTATATTTGCAAGAGGCTGATTCCACGATTTGAACCCATGATCTCGAGTCACATGACAGAAACAATGTGACACTTGCAGAAATCAGATGTGGAGTTGGCCTCTTGCAAATATAAGGTAAGGTTGCCATAATTCTCTAACATGTATTAAGTTCAAGGATAACTTCCTTACCTCTAAATATCTCTTAAGGATTCCTCTTATAGTTTTTTTTTATCGCCTTGTACCTCTAACTATTAGACTATCCACCAGGCCAACATGCGTCCCAACTGGTGCTTTTATGGGTCTTCGCCACACATTTCCAGACCACAAAAGACAATACTCTACCATCTTTCCTATAATGGCCACTATCCCGATTTTCTCTCAAGTAATTGCATTCGTAATCCTTTCTTCTCTAGTATGACCCCTCATCCATTCGAACGTTTTCATCTTTGTGACACCTTTTTGTTGGTTCATTACAATACAACCTAATATTCAATCTCATACAACATTGGAAATCGTGTAGTTGTGCAGTAAAGTTTTACTTTATTATTGACTGGTGTTTATCTTTCAACAATTTGTATCTTAAATAAATTTCAATATATACTTGTCCCTTTTTATACGACTCCTTTCAAATTTTTGAATGCATCAATTCTTTCTTTACCAAAGTACACCTAATTATTTTACACCTTCTTTTGTAGCTAGTACTATGATGGGAAGATTAATTAATTCTCTCTTTTAAAGGGAAAACTTTGAAAAACAATACAAATTGTAAAGAAATTTAATACTACGACCATTTTTTTTTATTTCCGTAATTTAGCCAGGTGGGCTCCTTATTTAAGGACGGAGATGGTATCAAGTAACATAAATAGGCAAACCTCAAGAAAAGAATTTAGCCAACGGGGTCCTATATCTAGGGACGGAGCTAGTATCAAGTAACAGTAGTAAGCTATTCTCAAGAAAAGATAAGGTATTTTTTTTCTATGAAATTGTTTCCTGAAGTCTAATCAAGTAACATTAGATTACTTTTTACAGTCTATTGACTTACAAATACATGTATTCTTATTTGATGATTGTGGGGGCTGATTATTTATATTTCTATTAGCCACATTAATTTAGAGTAATTTTTACAATAGATTGAGGACACTATCAACATAAATGTGGCCTCTTTCTGCCAGTTATCCTAGAGATCGATCACTTGGTTGCAAGTTCACTCTATGACCTTGTGATCATCGTTTCGAGACTGGCACTATGAAAAACAAGAAATGTACCCTCTTTCAAACCAACAATGGCCGGTAATAATGGAAGTGGTATGTGACTCAAGTAAACTTGTGACTTAGGATTTCAAATCCTAAAGTCGCTATTCAGGTGATGTTATCAAACCAGTACCATCATTTCTGGCCTAAGGATTAACTGATGCGAAATCATGAATAAGAATACAGGATTTATGCAGCCATTAGACTTTCATTTTGATCCCAGTCATCTGCACCACCTTCTTCTCCAATTCTACAAGAATATCTATGGATAATCTAAATTCTAGATATAACAAGAGTCTTTTTAGCAATCAACTCTAATGATATTTCAAAATTTACGGAAATTTCTAGTCCAGCTAGCAGAACTACCACTTAAGTAAACTCATTATCAAATGGGCATTTTGGATCGAGAGTCCAGACTTCGGATATCAGGTTTAGAATCGCACATATAATATGGGGGATAGAGAGGACAAGAATATTACCTGATGATGTGTCCTAAGCAACACTTTACAGTTGGCGTGAATCTCTTGGACATGAGATAGGGCCTTGAAAAAGTATTCATTCAGATCTTCGTCTCTAAGTGCATTTATCTACAGATGATCAACAATTAATTTTAAGCAAGAATATAATACACTTATTTGATTCACAAAGCCATGGGTCGATAACAGGTAAAACATCAAACAATAATTCAAACCTCTTCAGGGGAGAGCTGATAATCACGTAAGAAACATGTCACAATCTCTTGTCTTTGTGTAGTAGTTTCAAGTTCTTGTTTGAGCCTCTCTGTGGTACTTATAATGTCACTGGTGCTGGCACTACAACTGTCCAAAGCCTTTGCTATCCTGTAAAAATATAGAACCCAAAATTTTATTCAAAGATCTTTAGGCTAGAAAAATGAAGAATCCATTCTCATTGAAAGAACAATAAGACAATTTAAGTTTTTAACTATCATAAGGAAGCTTGATATGCTATAAAGCAAAACTTAAAATTCTAACCCCAACTATGTGCTAACCAGAACATGATTTAGAAAACTAATATTTCTAGAGCTGCACTACAAAACCAAAATTGAAAAAGTTATGCCAGCACCTCGCACTAAATACATAAATCAGATGTCTTGAATTACAAACTACACTCAGCTCTAACATGCTAGATACTATGGAACTGCCTTCTGCATAATTTAGCATGATACCCCTAAGAATTTCAGCCAAATCACCCACTATAATCCACAGAACATCGTATTAAGTGATTTAACATCACTATAAACATAAACAAGAACTTTTACAATCCCAAAATATAGCAATTAAAATACTTACCATACAGTTTCTCAATTATGTTATGGACATCATTCAACAAATCAAACACACCAGCAATTTCCAAAAACAAACCTCATTCTCCAACAAACCAGTGACAAAGGTTCTAAAAATCATAATCAACTCCAATACACCGAACAAGCATTTATTGACACTTCCGCTATATCTCAAAATCATACATTTCTACAACATTCTTCTTTACTTGGACAAAAAAGGATAAATTAATCATGATTTCCTACTTGTTTTGAATAACTATTTCAACATCTATCTATTTTAAGAAAAGTCATCTCGTGAGTTGTGAGAAGTGACAAAATTTCAGAAATCTGTTTCCCGCCCTATTTTTTTCACATCCGTGCAAAATTACACATGATCTTTACTCGTTAACTAATATACAAAACTAATTAACGATAAGCATTTCATGTACAACACACTTTTTTCATGTTTCATAACTAATCACTTGAACACAATCATAAACATCCATATAAACATTTTCAGTAAAACGAAGCAAATCAAAATCCAACTCTAATCACAGAAACTAAACTTCAGTTAACAACATTTCAGAATCAAATCACACACATTCACTTCTAATAATCATCCAAACAAATAACGAATTACAGTTACAACTAAAAAGAAAAACTTCAGAAACCGAAAATCGCACCTATCACAGCATTCCGCAAGTGAATTCACCTCATTCTCCACGCTATCCAAAGCCTAAAAAATAAACACATCGAAAATCAAATCAAACCGAACTGAACCAAACCAGATCAGATCACAATTCAGAATCGCAAAATGAACTGAACTAACTGCATGAAGAGGAATTACCAGTTGTGCGGCATGCGAAGCATCAAGAAACTCGTGATTAATGGAGAGAGAACGCTTTTCGATGGTTGATCGGAGGTTACGGCGAGCTTGAGGAGTGTTCTCGTCGTAGAAAGAAGAGAGAGTGTTGAGTGAAGATAAGAGATCCGGTGTATCGATTCGAGATTCAAGAACCTTCTTCAGTTTCCGGGAAAGTCCCGGCGCTAAACCCGCCACCGTCGTTCCCATTCTCTTCTTCTTCTTCTTCTTCTCCGTTCACGATTCAGATCTTTGATCTAACGAAGATGCTTCATTGGTTTGTTTTTCGTTTTGTTTGTTAGACCCGGTTCGCAGTGAACCGGTTTGTTATGTGGTGGGTTCGGTTTAATGTTCTTGTTTTGGATGGATATTGGCCTGAATTTAATTGGGCTTTATAAACTCGTTTTGGACAATTTCTTATCGAAGATTGCTGTCTACACTCCAAACAATGCTAAAAACACTAATAAATGACAATTTTAACCCCGAATTCCATCGGCAGTTAACTGCCGTCGGTTAAAAACTATAGGCGGTTAACTGGCAATGAGGTTATATTGGTATTTTTCTGGTGTTTCCTAGTACCCTTTGATGTGGGAACATCAATCTTCTTTCTTATCCCAACTCCCAACTTTCATGTTTGTTTTTCACGCGCCTTTAAAACTTGAAAATATCTTTCAATTATCAGATTTTAGAATTTGAACGTGTTTTTTCGATCATTTTCAAAGTGCGAAAAATTGGCCATGTTCGGTTTAACCATGGTTCCACTATGGCTAACTGTTTTTTGTCCGAGATTTTTTTATCAATTTGGGTTTTAGAATCTAAACAAAACAAGTCATTCGAATTTTAGTATTAGAACACCCCTTTTACATGTTTTAAACCATCTTGTGCCAAAAATTATTTGGATTAAAAGAGTAATGATATTTGATTAACTATTTTGTGACAAGGAACAATCTTCTTCTCTCTTTTTATTGGTCAAAAACAATAAAGGGAAAGGGAAGAGAGAGAGAGAGTTGTCCAAAAGGTATTACAACATTATTGTACAAATATCATTTTTAGGAAGAAAAAATAAATGGGGAATTTATTTTGACGCAGGAGGGGATCAAATCACGTAAAAAAGGTGTTTGAATTCTAAAATCGGAATGTTTAAAAACACTTAGAATCCTAATGAAAACGACTGTGGCTAATTATTTTCTCTTTGAAAATAGAAGTCAAATTTATTTTAGATTCTAGAATCCAGAAATTCGGAAGCATTGTTGGAATATCAGAGCTCATGCGAGAAACATATATACGAAAGGGTAAAACTTATGTACAGTTGCATAGGTATAGTTCCTACTGTTCACAAATAAAAACAAGACACCTGGACAATTAAATTATTTTAAAATAAATTATTTAACATCCGTTAATTCTTTTCGGTTCTTCCCAATATTTCGTCTCGCCACCAATTAAATCACCACGACAGATCCCCAACATGTAAGTATAACCCTCGGATATGTAGCTCTCTAATCCCAGGATGAAAAACAGGAAGGAAAATCTTATCATAACAATGAAGGAAAAGAAAAGAGAGAACTAAGATTCAGTAATTTGAAAAGGAGACGAAACGTTTGGAAAGAAACAATCAATTAAAAAACTCCAAATAAAAGGGTAGGCAAAAATTGAATCTTCCATGGTGATTTGATGAATATACGTTGGTGTAGGTGCCCCTAAGGAGAGAGAAAATCCGATTGTGATTGAAGAAGAAAGGGAAAGGAACAGTAACGGAACGTTAGAAGTGTTAATTTCCTGACAGCTGATGTGTACAAAATAATTGATGTGTCATGTGTTGATTGGAGAACAGCACCAACAGGATGTAGGGTACTGCATACAAGGTTTCACCTATACGAAATTCTCCTCGTTTTATCTTGTTAAAAGCCAAACATTGTTAGTTTTTCACTCGGTACTACTATTCACACTTGTTTTGCCAACACACCCTCCAACGAGTTAATTCTTTTTTTTCTTTCTCAAAATACACATGGTGCAGTATTAATGTCAGAGAAATCTTGAATAGTCAACAAATAATCACTTTTAAGCCGTGAATTGTTCCAATTTTTAGAATGAGCAATTTCAGTAGAATAAATGGAAGCTTTTATTTCATCATGAAGAGAATTAGCGATACAAATATTAGTAGAGAAAACACTGATAAAAACTCCAAGATGACTTCTAAAAAAGCATCCACAAGTAGAAACCCCGTGAGAGCCTCTAGATGCACCATCAACGTTGCATTTTTTATTAGAGTGCGTTTGGACGGAGTAATTGAGAAATTTTGAAAAATTTATAATTTTAGGTAATTCAAATGATTCAATTAAATTGCTTTCATTCATAAATATTATTGTTTGGGCAACTTTTATAAATTTTAATTTTTTGGGCCAAATTTGAAAAATGAAATTAGGGGTCAAATTATAATTTTTGAAAAATTTGAGGGGTCAATTTGCAATTTCTTATAAAAAATTTGGGGTCAAATTGAAAATTTTGGAAAATTTGAGGACCAAAATGCCAAATTTGAAAAATTATAACAATGAAGAATTTTGAAATTCTTAACTTTTAGGTGTCATTTGAAATTCTTTAAATTTAACTTGAACAAAATACTTCATAAATTTCCATCATTTTGAAAATTCTTCAAATTATTATCCAAACAATGGAATTCACATCAAAGTATTTAAATTCCCTCAAAATATCACATTCCCTCAAAATATTCCCTTATCCAAACACACTCTAAGGGAATTAACCAATGTACCTGCTTAGTAAGAGGAGGAGGATCATAGCACTAAACACTAAAATACTTTAGAATAACAAACTATGTAATAGATGAGTACAAGTGACATTTAGAGTGAGTATCTGAATAATGAACTAAACTTTTAATGTGAACCAAATTTTGTTTAAACATAGGAGTGGTGTTTGGAATCTCAAGTTATTTCTACATTTCCAAACCATCAATTTAATATAAGCGATGTCAACCGATCATGAACTAGTGGGTTCCAACTTATTTCAATAACTGATAGAAGAAAGATGAAGTTAGATAAATCAACATGCATACTCAACAAAGAAGTCAACCAATTCTAATATCTGAAAATATAAGGACATTGAAGGAGAATATGAGGTGCAGTTTCATCAGTATTCCCACACATGCTGCAACAGGAAGCAATAGTAAATCCTTTCTTAAGTAAATTATCATCACTGACATTCACATGGTGCATAAGTTTCCAAATCATACCAAATTCGATGGTGGGATATAAGGTTTTCAGATGAGTTTTACTCGCATTGTATCAGAAAAAACAAGAGTATGAGAATTATAAAAACATCTTTGAAAGTAAGGGAACCTGAATTTGAATCATACCAATCCAAATCATCTTAATCAAGAGCAGAAAGTAAAGAAATGCTATGATTAGATGAGCAATTGAACTTTCCCATAAGATAGTTTGATTTTAATTTTATTTGCAATGGCTTGAAGATGAATAGTACAACAAAATGGACCAGCCCGGCCCCAACCTCCAATAACCCGTCTAAAAAGGGGTGGAGCGAGGGAAGGCTAACTAGAGATGTAGAGTTGAAAATCTCACTATATGGAGTATAATTTAAATGATTTTTTTTTCTCCACTATATGGAGGAGGAAATGGCAAAATTTATTGTGACGTATAAATAAATAAAAAGTGAAAAAGAGAGTTTTTTTAATTGCAACCCAACGGACTGACCCGTCACCGCCCACACTTGTAGCGGGTGGATTAGGTGAGGTGGGCACCCTACTGTTGGTGGGTTTAAAATTCCAACCTCCCGCTACAAAAGGCGTCTTAAGCGGGTCAACCCGACGGATCCAACCCATTTTATCATTCCTAAGTACGAGGTTCACCCTTAAAGATAGAAGCGCCTAGATAGCTAAAAGGATTCGAGCCTAAAGTGAACCCCATAATCTTAGTCAGAGAATTCAATCTAGTTGGAAACACTTAGGCTCCTACAAAAATTTTACACTTTGTGGGACTAATAATTTGACCAAAGTTAGCTCCATATCCATCGAACATTTGGAGGATGGAACATGCATTTCTTTGAGTTGCTTTGCAAAATATCATCATATCATCAGCAAATAAATAATTACTAGGGATAATGGTTTTCTCATTGGAGATGCAACTGAATGTGTCATTATGCAACAAGTAACAATAGTTGTCTACTCAATATTTCTTCTGCAATACAAACAAGTGGTAAAAGAGGATCCAATTATTGCTTGGGGCAAAAGTAACATGTAACAAATATTGCTTGGGGCAAAAGATATTTATAAAAAGGAATAACATGACCTCCAATATCACCCATGTCATCTTAAGTAACTGTCCCATTAATTCTTGTAATTATGTTGGATACATGTCTCATTTTAGTAAATTTGTTGAAATATGTTGTGTTTCTATCTCCTTCAAGAAACCATTTAGTTACATCACTCCAAAACTGATCTTGAATTCTAAGTTGCCTAATTGAGATTATCTTGAGCCTTATTCTCATCAATAACCAAAGCATTAGTGAAACTAGGATGATTGATAATTTGTTGAATAGAATTCACTTCCTCCATAGCAACAGTAACCGACTTTAAAGATTTTAGTTTAGTAGCAAGAATATACATTGGGAATCCTACAACAATTTTAGCCCCTAAAATCGACTGCTGTAGTTATTTTGTCTGTAGTGTGAGTTCAATTCATGCATGAATATCTGTATCCCTTTAACTTATACCAATTCATACAGTACTCTATATAGCTAGCAGGTGATATTGGGACAGGAGAGTGATATCAGGACAAAAGATTAGTTAATGTGTGAATGCGGCTCAGTGCTTAATTACATGATAATGACTGAAGATGTATAAATTGTATTATAATTAATAATATTAACACTGCAATCTATATATATTATATATGCACGCATGCTTTATCTAAGCATAAATCATCAACTAGGTCTAGTAGCATATTGCTTAGAGAGGCTGCAGTAGTGGATTCATATATACGAAGATATTATATCATATATTCATATTCAAGCCACACAATGATTCTAGTTATCATGTTCCTCTCCACTTTCAACAAATCATAGATCGATGTACATTGGTTCAATTTTTTTATTACTAGAATATATATTGTGACACCTAAATAATGTACTTATATACAATATCACATCAACATGATCCTTGAATATTATACATCATTTCATCAATTATTATGGCTATAGTATTCTACCTAATTGAGTTTGATGTGAGTTAGTTGGGGTGAGGGGGTTAGAATTGAAATCATCTAACACTTACAACTCATCTTAAAATTTGAAAAAGTGAAAATAATATATATAGAAAAGGAAATAGATGAATTATAGATAAAAAGGGAAGAAACAAGGCGTGGGTTGTGGTGTCTGAAAATCTTGCAGTGGCACCTGGGATTTGCCTGTTGCACTTTTTATGTGATTACCATATTCCACATCATTCCCACTTTCTTTCTCTCTAGGTGAGTGGATTTATCAGTGGCAGTACAGGTCCTGATTTGGAATCTAACACATGGGCCAAAGTAGTGTGTCCTATAACTATTGCTATACATGTGTAGTACAAAACACATGATATCACCATATGAAGAAAAAGACCAAGTACAATTTTGTTTGTTTTTGCTTTCTAATTATATGTAATTTTATTTCTTACTTGGAAGTAAAGTAATTATATTTTAAAGTATTGGTGAACATTATTAAACTTAGACACCTCTTTTAGCTATGATTCAAAAATTAATTTGTCATGTCGTCAAAATCTAGTTAATTTTGCTAAATTTAATATTCGTTAGCGAACGAGTGACCATAGAAAAATTCTCAACCATGAATTAAAATTCAATGGTTTAGATTTCGAACTTCAGATGTTTTAAAATTGCATGTTGATTATATGAATAATTTGATTTTTACATAAATATTGATGATTTGAATATATCGAAGAAAAAGTATAATAGTGATGAATAACGGGCCGTGTGAATGCAAGAATTGCGTCTAAGCAATTAAATTTAATTTTTATCACTACAAACTTCCTTTCTATGCTCTTGAATTTCTTTATTAAGATTTGTCAGAAGTTCAATTCAACTGCTAGATTTGGGAGTACTTACCAAAATAGAGAAAATAAGAAAGTAAAAAAAAAAAATAGCTTAAAAGCCAAAAGCCAATATACTTATAAAAAATGAAAATACTAACAAGTGCCCTTACCATAAAAACACTTGTTAAGAAATTTAAAAAGAAATTTCTATCTTAAAAATTGTGTATTAAACACATTAAAACTTTAAAAACTATTTTTTCTATATAATATTCATTAATTATTTCCTCTTTTAAATACTTAACAAGTGTCCTAAAGACATTTGTGAGAAGAAAAAAACCCAATAATTTACTAGTATCACTCATAAATCAAAATTCATGTTATGATGCATATACACCACACTTTGTCAATTCATGATCTAAACTATGTGCATGGTATCTAAATCTTACCCTTTAACCATATGGTCCCAAGCACTGCCCAATTCACCAAGTAAACAAGACTTCAGTATGGTAAATTCTGCATTCCACTTGTCCCTTCCCTATTTACTAGTAATAATTACTCTTGGAAGCTTCAAGCTTGAGCATTAATTCTAAGTACAACTCAACTAAAGACTTCCATCATAACAACCAAAATGCATTTTCTTCTTTGTTACCTTTCAGTAATGTCTACTTTTGAACCAACTACTTGCCTTTTCCCCTCTTACAACACAACATGCAAATGTTAATAAAGCATTAATAACTAAGCTCAACTAGTCAGTTAGTGATCGCAAAAGTCCTCATAAAGTTGTTAGTCTGATATGATCATCATTGTTAAATAATGATATCATCTTTTATTACAACATATGATTAATATTAATATTAATGCAGTAGTTAAAATAAGATTAAGATAGATAATATAATTAATGTCAGTTATAAAGAGAATAGAAAATCATGTAGTGCAGTGCAGGTGCTGCAATTCGTTTGAGTTGGCCCATTATTGAAGAAAGTTGCGATCTAAATATGCGTAAGCATGTATATATGTGACACTGAGATCTCCACAACTCCCATCATGTAGCCATAAAAAATAGTTTAGGTTCAATCAAACAAATACCTTCTTTTCTGGACAATTGGACACGAGTCTTAAACCTAACCATGCCTTAATTTGAATTTTATGTGATACTATAGAAATATTGGAATTGGAATCTACTACATTTAGCAACCATATGATTGAGGTTGCTAGTTTATTTAACAACAAAAAAAAACTAGCTAGTAGATTCTTTGGAATCAAGACCAAAAAAAAAAAAGCATCAGACGACTCCAATTTGTCACAGATATATGATCGGGGTGTCTTTATTCTTTTGAATTAAGTATATATAACACGATGACGATCCCACTAGAAAATTAATTATTCCCTTGCAATTAACTAATTTATCATCTATTAAAGCATTTGCAAAAACATCTATAAAAAAAAAGGTTTTGTAAAAAATATTCATATATTAAAGTGATTATTAATTTATTCTTTTGACCAAATTAAAGCTGAAAATTTATTAACTTCTTTTATTGTGGACCAACTAAACCTTAGATATATAAAAATAAATGGAAACAAGAACAAAAGGAGAAATGGAACATAGACAAATTCTTCTCAAACCATAAAAACTAAAAAAAAACTTGGGGACGAAACACGTACCCAAAAAAAGAGGAAATAAATAAAAAGAGCAGTAATAGAAATGAAACTCTAAGAAAAACATCAAATTAATACGATAACCTACCCCTAAAGCAGTTATTATGAAGAGCTCTTCTATAACAAGAACGATTCTTCAAACAATTGATAACCACATCTCTCTCTTCTTCATCGGTATATATTGTGCCCCGTGTCACCACTTCTCTCTCAATGATGTGAAATCTCCAAGTCATAAACGATATTCGGATTGAAAACAACTTCAGCAGTGACATTGCTACTCTAATATATAATTGATATAACCTTAACTATTAATTAATTCAGTGGTGGAGCCATAAATTTTATAGAGCCTGGGCAACAATTGCATATTTCCTGCGGATAATTTTATCGATTTCTCATACAATGTTACTTCCTTCCTGTGGATATACCTTTCCTGCGGATCCTAAAATCCTAAGGAAACAATTACCTACAAAGGTATTACATTTACCTGGGAACTTAAATCCTTGGCAAAATCCGTAGGAAACGAGTTTTCTGCGGAATTTACACCAAAATCCGCAGGTAAATCCGTAAGAAAGGTGAGAGGTTCTAGTAATGGCAGGGCTTGCTACAAAGAAAGTAGAAGCTGGGTCTGGGCTAGTGCCCAGGCTAGCTGGGGGGTGGCTCCGCCCTGAATTAGTTAAATATTCAAAGTTTAATATGACCGCTAAGATACAGGATCAACACCACACTGATGATTTTATTTTCTTCTAGTTAGTTGGTAAAGTATCACCAATACAATATGTTATCAAAGAAAGTATCACGAATAAGAATATATACCATGCACATAATCTCCATAAGTGAACCGAAAGATCATGTAAATTAAAGAGAAATTCAGGGAACGGAGAAGGATTAAAGCTAACTTCTTTTTCTTCTTGCTTACTCTTTTATTGAGCTGATACCATTTAGGAGCATGTTTTTATAAAGAAATGTTATAGTGTAGTTCTCTTAAACGGAAACTTTTACGGTTATGTTATTTTTTGAGAAAAAAATTGACCACTTGTATCTTATACATGCATTTGTTTTTACTAAAAAGAGTATTCATTCTTTTATTCATCACCGACCTTTTTTTGACAAAATTTGCACCGACCATGAATAATGCAATTTGTCAAAAAAATGGAATAAAGCAAAAATCTCAACGCCACTAAAACCAAAATGAATGAAATCGTGAATATACTCGCAACATTCAAATTTATAAAAAAAAAAAACATAATAAGTCACATGTGATAAAACAAAGGTGTTGGGTTCTATAATGTTGAACATGTCAAAGTCATTGTTTGATATAATGGATACACAACAAAGAAAATTCGTCAATTTGAAACGAACGAACACCGCAACAAGACAGTAAATCAAAATGCTGCACCAAGACGAAAAACAACACACACTTAGATGACAAAATCACATACAAAACACAAAAGAAAACCATGAAAATACCCTAAATAAGTGATTTTCGGCCAAAGCTACAGAAACTTCAAATTATAAGGTTGGAATCCCAAGATTTTTTTACTAAACCAAAGTAAACACCATTCAACCCTTTAATAAATGTTGCTTCTAGTCTCTAACGTCACATTTATGGTTTTACTCGATATCTTAGCCTTATAACCTCAAGGTAATGTTTTTTGTTTTAATCGAATCACTTTGATTAAAAAAAAATAACCTTTGCATTTAAAAAATAATAATAAGAGTGTAACACCAACATGTTCGTGCCATGTGGTGTGATTATATTGGATCATATAAGACACTAAAGACTAAAAACAACAGTTTTTAAATTTGCATGAACTGAAAAGAAAAAAAAACTTATAAAAGTTATAACAAAAAAACTATAACTGCAAGCACTAAAATCATATTTAAACATACTTTTCATCTCAAGAAGCGGCTTGTATTTGCTTTTTTCTTTTGAATTGAATAAACGTGAACATACATAGTTTGGTGTTAGCACAAATATAACGAGTAAATTACGAATTCTCCCTCTTATTTTTATGACATCGAGCAACTTGATCCTTCTACTATGTTGAAAGGACTAGTTTGATTGTTAGTAATATATTTTAGGTACTAATTTGCTAGTAAGCAATATAATTTAGGGATTAATTTGATAGCAAATGATATAGTTGAGGACTAAGTTGATAGTAAATAAGAAAGTGATATAATTTAGGGATTAAGCAAAAGAACCAAATTGCTTGACATAATTCAAAATTGCAGATTTTATGTCTATTCATAAATTTTGAAGGTATAAAAATGTCAAACGCCTACAACATTTTCGAGGCACGTCTTGATGATTTAGGCCGAAGATAATACTAATTTTACACAAGTATAAACTTGCATGTAAAATAAGAAAGTTGAATAGTACCAAATTAATGAACCGTTAATTTAGTTTTTAAACTATCACTTTTTCACCAATTTAGTTTATAAACTATTAAAATCAATTAAAAGGTCTTCAAACTATTTTTTCATTCAACTAAATCCATTATCTAACAAAATTAGTTGTTTTTCATGATAGTCTAGGAACTAAATTAATATACTTTTCATAGTTAGAATCTTTTAGTTGATATAAATATTTTAGCCACCAAAATAACGGAGAGTGATAATTTAGATACCAAATTAACTATTCTTTAAAATATTCTCCATTGTAAGATAATAATAATTTTTCAGTCGTTATAAGATACTGGAATATGGTATAAAATGACTCGCAAGTTGGATCACTTGTAGTGTCACATCAGACATTTGTGGTGGTATTACAAATATATTGTATTTATTGAAACAATTGTGAATATAAAGGAGCTGATCATTGAGAGATCAGTACATGACAAAGATACGCATGTATAAAAAATTAGAATAAGAATTCAACTTTGTTTGCATTGGTAGTTTGTCCTTTGTTACTTTAATTGAAAGGTGCTCCAAGTATTTAACATTATCATTAATTTACCAACTCAAAGAAGATCCTAAGTTGATTTTCGAAATATTGTTTGTATATGTAGTTCAAATGGCTGGGTCAATGATGATATACATGCACAAATGGTTAAGGATTTAATTAAACTTGAAGTTTCACTTTGTATGGGTGATCATGATAATCCCCATAATGTTTCAAATTATTCTGCAAATCCTAACTCAATTATCAATATCGATATTATTAGACCAGACTCCTTCATCAGACCTTGAACTCGAGACTTTGTAATTGTGTGTGAGTTAATTATTCAAAAGAATATCTATTTTTTCATAGATTATTTAAACAATGTAAGTAGGACATTTATTATTATAGCATGACCCTATAAATTATTCTGTTATATCTCTTTTTAGTGTGCCACTATTGGGCTTTTTTAGTTCTCATACTTCTTTTGTTTTACAAGAGCTCTCATGCTACTAATGGTTTATGAATTTTGAATAAATAAAAGAGATGTATAACTTTAGTGTTTGTGTGGAACTTTTGGGGAGTGCAGGAGATAATGAAAGTGAGTTTATGTTTTATCTTTTTTTCAATGTGTAATTTAATTTTTTTTCCCAATAAACCTCTTACGTGAAATGCATTATATATGCATGCATCAAACCAGACATCTACTCGGAGAATTGGCTCAATACACCTCTTACGTTCAACAATACTAGGGTTTTTAGTACATGCGTTTGTAAATTTGTAATGGTTTATGAATTATGAATGAATAAAAAAGATGTCTACATAATACTATAACTATAGTATTAGTGTTTGTGTGGGACTAGGGTAGAGGAGAAGGTAATGAAAGTGAGTGGAAGGACAAGAGTGGATCCCACGCGCCACCATATGATTTGGGTGGAGATTCGAGTGAAAATGTCTAAGACCTAATAGATGAGAAAACGACAACAAGCATGGATCCATTATTACAAAAAGTGGAAGTGGGTGCTACGTGTCAACTTCCTAACTCCATTTGCTAACTTGCAAAACGATATACCCACTCTTAAACATGCACACCTACCCCGACAATTGTTGTATTCGTAGCTTCGTTTTCAATCTTCCATTTGCTCTTACTCAACTTGATACTTACTATAGTAGGAGACTTTTATTAAGGACTATAAAAAAAAAAAAAAAAAAAAAGAGGACAATGCGATGTATCTGCAAATATCTTGACGATCAAGCAAATAAAAGTACGTGAGATTGAGATTTTGGGGTTTAACAAATTGTATTTGAACTATGTCATAAGTTAGCATTTATAGAAGGAGGATTAAGGTTTCAAGGACAAAAACCCTAATTGGATAATTGGCTTGAAGACAACTGTAGACAAAATCATGATGTGATCTTCATCATGCGGTCCTGATTTTGATCACCATACTTGCTTATGTGTGCCTCTAAGGCGAGTGCATGGTACTCTCTCTGGTGGGTTAGTGGCCATGGAGTGATTCATTCCTTTGTTGGATTGGGCTTGACCCGGTCCAGTTATGCATTTGTACACCAATTCGCAATTTCCTACTGAAAATTGTTTCTTCACCGTCTTGTCGGCATATGTTGGCCAATTTCCATTAATAGCTCAATATAACCTAAGGACCAACGTGTGGAGATGATGAACTCTTGAAGGTCACAACCATCCGAGCAATGATAGGTTGACCACCGCATGCGGCATACATCCCTTGTACCTCCACACACAAAAGTGACACGTGGCGGCGTGGCCCCACACACTCACCAACTTTGTCACCCACTCTCTCTTCTCCCTAGTGCCTCATGGGGGTGTACAAGGATGATATAAAAAAGGAGTGTCAACTTATAATTAACCCAACCATTATATGGTAGAAAATTCTTGTTATTGAACTTCAGGGCATGCTACATGCTAGAAATCATAATGTCACAAGAACTCTCTTGTTCCACCATCACACAACAAACATCGAGAGGTTCCAACAACAATATCTCTTTTCCTCTATTATTCTCTTCAAGAATTTTCAACATGGAAGGTTTTTCATTCGTCCAATCTTTTAAAGACGAAGGAACTTTCCCCTTTGCACTCTACCTCGACTACCAGTTTTGCCAATCTCACATGGTTCATCCTAGGTTCTATATGCAAAATGAAAAGAGTACATATTAGACTTTTGATTACAAGTCATAAAATATGGTACACATGGATTTGAGAAATAATTGGAACATATAGTATCTTAGAATTTACACGAATTTTAAGAAGAAGAAAATTTGTGTTGGATGGTTGTTAAAGTGACTTAGAATAGGTTTTTTTAAAGGACTTAGAAGATTTTAATGTAAGGTATAAATAAATGGAAGGTTGGGGATGATGTGAGAGAGATAAGGGCGTGTGAGGTTGTGCGGGGAGGGAGAGATTATTGTTTTCTTTAGGTTGGTTAATTATTGTGTGATGGCCAAGTAAATGAAATGTGTAAAGAGTCTGGAACATAAGTCATAACTAGCATGTTCGATTTTTGTGATATTGCAATTAATGCAAGACGAAAATGATATTTTTTGTTTTTACTAAAAGAAACTATATTTTATTTATTTAAGTTGATAGAGTACATCAAATCAAATAAAAATTTAACACATTAATCGAAAATGATGAATTAACAAACAAACTCACAACAATTAAATCGATAGCGTAAAACGGTCAAATGTCTATAAATAATGTGACAAAGTAAAAGTGAACAAAATATACATGCCTCTGGATCTTCAACGTTGAAGACAAAGTCATTTGATTGAATTTGTAACTGATTAAAGTTGATATGTCAATCCAAATCAAATGAACACCGACACTAAGATGGAAAATCAACCAAGTCGCACCAAGATGATGAACAATGAAATGACACACTAATATGAAGAAATCAGCAAACATGAACCTAAAAATATCTGAAAATCATTTATTTAAATTAAAAGAGAGAGCAAAAGGATGGAGATGAGGTAATTTTTAGTAAAACATTACCCAAAATCACCCCCTCAATGAAGAAACTGGAAGAGAGAACCTAATGAGAAAAATACTAAAAATATGTGAAAATCATTTATTTAAATTAAAAGAGAGAGCAAAAGGATGGAGATGAGGTAATTTTTAGTAAAACATTACCCAAAATCACCCCTTCAATGAAGAAACTGGAAGAGAGAACCTAATGAGAAAAATACTAAGGCTAACTTGTTGGAGAGGGAGTGTTTCAAAAGAAGAAATTGATGAAGTTGAAAGCAAGGTTAAATGTGCATGTAAAGAGAAGGAAAATATATCATCTGCATCAAATACTCTCAATTATCTACACAATTATATCTCATCCTAACGACTGAGATGTTGAAGAATCTGATGTCCGTACTCTTGTTCAACATCGGTTTCCTTCTTTCTAAAATTTGCTATCTTATATGGCTTTTCTTCTCTCTCTTCCCCCTTTAATTTTGTTCGAACACGTGGAAAATCATACTCCCTTTGTCGCTAAATATAGAACCTTCTTTAGCCAAATTACATAAATTAAGAAAGTTGGAAGTAGAAATCGATCTGGTTGGTTTGGTGGTGTTCGCTTGAGACTTTGGAATGTGCTCCTCTTAATGTTTTATATTTGATTCTCTCTGATGTCAATCTCGCTGGGTTAGTTTGATATCTTAAAAAAAAATTAATTGTTTTAAATTTACTAGTAATTAATATTTTTTAAATTTTAACCTTTAGAAAAGGTTAAAATATGTTTTTAACATAATATTTATTGATGATTGCAAAAGAAAAAATGAAAAATAAACAAAGGTATGCTGGTAAAAAATAACTAATGTAGTGGAAAATGCAATGAGAGTCGGATGGATATTAGTAGGGATGACAATTGGACCCAAGTCCTGTGGGCATCCGCAAAAAATACCAATGATGGGTGAGTAAATACCCGCATTGTTGGGTATAGGCATGGGTACGGGTAATTACCCGCAAATTTGAACGGATATGGGTGCGGGTACGGGCACTCTAGTGCCCACCCCGCCCCATGCCCGCACATTATATATATTATACCAATAATTTTATTATATTAAATTTAGTTAATTAATCCAAAGTATTTGATATTTATTATAATATGCACTTATTTTTTATATTTTAGATGCTTTTAGTTGGCTAAATAATATGATGTGTAATATTTGATATGTTGATTTTGAATATTTCATATCATATTTTAATTATATTGTGATATTTTTTATTATTTATTATTTTTTGTTGTGAAAGTGCGGGTAATGAGTTCGGGTACGGGCACTTAGATACCCATAGGGTATGGGGACAGACACCAAACTTATTGCCCACGAGGGTATGGGCTCGGGTATGGGGACTTTTTTAAAACGCGGGTACGAAGATGGACACTATGGTACCCTGCCTAATGGATACCCATTGTCATCCCTAGATATTAGGGACCAAGGTGGTAAAAAGAGAGAGAAGGATCTATAGCATCTTTTTTTTTTGGAGGGAAGGATCTATAGCATCTATTGAGTTTATTTTGGATTGAATTAAGTGATGCAGCAATTTCTTATTAGCAATTAAACACCTCTTTTGTTGGAAAGGAAGATATTCCGATCTCTATAAATTATTGGAAATTTGTGTGTCAATTATATAAATTGAATGTTTCACCTTGAAAAAGCTAGTCAAGAAAAGAATGTTGAAATAGCAAGGCTAAATTCTTTTTTCATGAATCAAATTTGAAATACCAATTTGGAAGGACATTGTCCTTGATACGATACCAAAGAAAGCAAGATTGCTGGGTAGAACTCCTATCCAAACCATAATTTTTTAAAGCAACATGTTATTTTATATTTTTTAATCTTATTATTATTATTATTATTATTTTTCTCTTTCATCCGTCGGATGTATCTGATGGTTAAAATATAGACTTAATTGATGACTCGATCCTTTAACTTAATTCTTTGTTTTAAAGTGCTCTCATAATAATTATAAAACGTCTCAATTTGGCCTCTTATGTATTTTGCCGTTACTTATTTTAGTCATTTCCATAAGTTTTTAACCTTAGATATTTAAGATGGTCCACCATAGAACTTAGTAATCAATTAAGTTGGTCCACTTACAACTTTTGATCATAACCCTTATCTAAGAACCGACACCGATTAACTTTTTCTAGGTTTTGTTAAGGGTTTATGATCAAAAGGTTAAAATTTAAAATAAATAAAAAATTAATAAGGCATATAGTGGACCATCTGCAATGTTGATCCACCTTAAACATTTAAAGTTAAAAACCGACGAAAAATAACCAAAATAGGTAACAGAAAAATACATAACGGGCCAAATTAAAAGGTTTTTATATCTTGACAAAAAAAAAGTTTTTTATAATTATGAAACCACTTAAAAATAAGCATTTAAGTTAAGAAACCAAGTAATCAATTAAGTCTAAAACGTTGTATTGAGAGGGTGGTATAGACACTTGGTGGAGAGGATGTGGATCATTGGATCCTCACCGAATCCAATGAGAAGGAGGGTATTGACTTAGCGGTGGTCATGCCACAAAGCTGAACTGAAACTAAACCACGTTAATGGTTTAGTTTAGTTTTTAAAAACTACTTTAAAAAAATTGGTTTATTTTTAAAAATAATTCAGTTGAGTTTAAAAATCGGTTTAATATTTTTGAACCGTATTTTTTTATTAAAATTAAAGTAAGTTTTTTTGAGTTTATAATTGAGAGATTTTTACATTTTTTTTGTGCACTTTTTTTTCCTTCAGATATTTATATTATTTTTTAATTATATAGTTTAATATTATAAATAAATGAAATGAATAATGTAATATTTATAAAAGAGAGGGTGGTAGTCCTCGTGAGCTTAGCTCAGTTGGTAGAGACAATACATAATATATATGCAAGGTTCGGGGTTCAAATGCCGATAACCACAAAAAAAAAGGTGGTATATGGTGGTTCATAGTGGCCATTAGTGGTGGTTCATGGTGGAGCTCCGGCGACCACCACGGCGGTGAGCGGTGGACCTTCAATACTTCGCGGCGGCACTCCGGTGAATTGACGACGGCGCTCCAGCGAGGTCGCGGTGGCCAATGGCTGACACTTACCAATTAATTTAAATTATCTTTTAGATAAAAAAATTATCTAATATAAGAGTTGAACTTATAACTTTTTTCAAAATTTTGACTTCAACACTCGTAGACACTTAGACCCATTCCTCATCAAAATACGAGTTTAAAAATTCCAAACCAATTATCTTATAAACTCTACAACAACGAAGCCTACTTTAAAACCATCAGATTGGCCCACCAACGATGTCCAATATCAAATCCATCTAAGGTGCTCACCTTAGTGTAATATATGATTTAACACAAAAATATCCCCCCATTTCATCCTCGTAAATTATCATTTTGAAATCACGTGGTTGATCAAATCAGAGGAGATTGTTATCTTGGAACTGTCGAAACCTCTAGATTGGTGACAGCCTAATTTTTTTGAAATCCATTTAAACTTCTATGCTAGTATAACTCCTTTCCTTTTTCAAAGGTCTTTTAGGTATCATTCTTAAAATTGAGACTTGTAAAATTCATTGGGTTCATCGAGACAAAGTGTGTTTACCTAAAGAGAAGGAAGGTGGGGAGTTTACAAAATTTTAATTTGGTTCTTTCAAGGAAGTGGTGTTGGAGGTTAAGGAGTGAGAAAGATGAATTCTGGTGTCACCTTTCGGCACATAAACATGGGCTTCTAAATAGGGAAGCGGTTAGAGATAGCATCACAAATTTGATTTGGTGGAAGTATATTTTTAGTAGTATGAGAGGTGATGAGATAAGTGAAGGGAGATGGTTTGTGTATAATGTTATTAATAAAATAGGAAATGGTAATAAGACGTTGTTTTCACACGAGTCGTGGTTGGATCGGGAGGTGATAAAGAATCATTTTAGTATGTAGTTTAATTTAATGACGAATAAAAATGTTTTTGTGGAAGATATGTAGTTAGGTATTGGTGTTGAGTAGGGATGGCAAAAATATCTGCACCCGTGGATATCCGCGGATAAAATCCGCCACAGGCACGGAGCAGATACCTTAATGGATAGCCATGGATAAAATAAATGGATATTTTAACTACCCGCTAATTAATGGATACATATGCATATTTAATGGTATCCGCACCCGCAAATGTCCATACTCGCTATAAAACCGAGTAAATTACATAAATAACCTTAATATCATTCAACTTTCTAAGTAAAAAACTTAAGTGTTATTAGCTATTACATGACTATTCAAATTTGTATCACGCTCCTCTAAAAGGTAGTGAAAGTGGTCGGGATTGTTGAAGCAAGAAGCTTTGTTTTTGTTGAATATGATGAACTTTATTTAGGCTTTTGTTAAATCAAAGAACTTTATATTTATTAAATATAAGGAACTTTATTTATGTTTTTGTTAAGTCAATGATATTTGTTGTTATTGTAATGTATGAATATTATGTTTTGCTAAAAAGAAAAGAAAATGCATATGATGAACTTTTGTTTTTAACTTAGAGCTAAAAAAAATAACAAACTGTTTTTTTTTATATAAAAGTTACCCATGGATATCTGTATAAATCTACGGATACCTAAAAAACCGTGGATTACCCGCTAAACGGATATCCGTGCGGATATGGATAGGGTACAGATTTCATATTTATCCAACGGAGCGGACGGATATCACACTATCTACATCCATGGATATCCATTTACATCCTACTGTTGAGGGGGCTTGTTAGCTTTGGAGAAGAAATTTGTTTGTTTGTGAGGTTGAATTGGTGGAGTGTAATGTTTTATTGTCACAAAATTCCACCTGCACCAAATTCAAATCTTTTGTTATCACAAAATTTGGAAAATTATACCATGTCCACCGTCCCTGCTTACCTTATGATACTTAAAGAATTTCTTAGCATCTATCCCTCGTATCACACTAATTAGCCCTAAATTTTTCTTATGGATCAGTTTGCACACGCTGCTGCATATGATAATGAATTGTATTCCTTTATCGCATCTTAGAAGAAGCCTTCGAAAACAATATAATTCAAATTCAAACATGAGAATTATTGCGCAAAATAATTTCAATTCTTGATTTTCCCTCTTTAGCTAGCTATCATAGATTATTCTTCGAGTATGAGATTGCTATATAGTTAATTTACTGTATATTGTGAATTTTTCACGCGAGGAAACAAAAAAATATCTATAGCCAAATAGGTTATGATAGTTATCTAAAATTTGATCTTGTTCCCCATAAAAAATATGTGGGGAAATATATCTCAAGAGTACCCTTCCATCGATATCACTCCACAGCACCAGTCTCAATCGAAGGTATGGAATTATAAGCATAGTCAAGGGACAAAGGACTAAACCGATTTTTATTTTTTGGTGAATAGGACTAAACCAAATTATCCATTATGAAACAAGATAATAGAATATCTTATACTCGCGAAGTTAACTCAATTGATATGGACAATACATAATATATCCAAAGTATTCAAACATCGACCACCACAAAAAAAAAAGACACTTCATTCTATTAAAAAAAGTAGGCACTTCATTATCTAATAAATCTTATCGTTTGTAATAATGTAATCTATCTAGTCGCTTGATGTAGAAGGAGGACATTCTGCATGGAAATTCATAAATATTCCACAATATATATTATTTATGGTTCTTATTAAAACTTTGGTTCAAGAAGGTTCAAATTGATGGCTCGTGTGGTTTATGCTAAAGACAGATATACGCTAAATAAAACGGGGAGAATCCATACCTAAGTAGCTATAAGATATAAATATGAAATGGAGAGGAAACGAATGAGAATATGTGAAACACATGGATGAGAATATGTGAAAAAGTAAGGGTCCTAGTTGAAGAAAAGGGTGGAAAAGAGACTTTTTTTTACACAAAATTTAGACTAATATTATATACATTCAAGATTAGAAAGAACTACAAATGTATAAAAAAATACTAGAAACAATGATAAAAATTACGTAAAGCATTTCAATGTGAGACTTTTGTAATAAAGCTCAAATCACAATTAGTCCAAATAGAAGATCTAATCATATATGTCATTCGTGTTACCGAGCAAATCAACACTAATAGAGAATGAATTCTCTTCATTAGGATTAAGATTCTTTAAATTTTTCTCTAATGCAATATTTCTAACATTCAACATGAGAGATAATTGAGTTTGATCTTGAAATGTTACAACTAAAAAATTCAAAAGATTTCAATAGAGTGAATTTTCATACGAAGAAAAATGTTATTTGAACAACTATTTTTTAGGATAATCAAAATATATAAAGAAATGTAGGTATTTGTACAAAAATCAAAACAATAGAGAGAAAAATAAAAGAAAATGCTTTATGGTACGAGAGAAAAACATGCACGACAAGTGAGGGATGAATTGCTACTCTTTGATGTTTATCTTTTCTTTAATTAATTGAATTCTCTCTCCCGATGTTTTGCTCTCCACCGCATGATTTCCGCTATTTATGCTCTCGTCAGCTTTGGTCTTGTGCTATATATAGCACTCCTGAATGATAGAGAAAGTTGTCACAAAAATATTATTTTTCTTTCCATCCTAATATGCAACTAAATATATAAATAAATTAATTAATACACAAGTTGATGATAGAAAACACATATGCGCACTTAATGTCAAGAAGCCAATGCTCCAAGTCTTCCACGCTGAAAAGGTACACTACAAATGGACCCATTATAAATACCATTTATCATAGTGCTCTATCAAAAGGAAAAATAAATCATTTTAAAATTATTTATTGGACAGAAATTGGAATCTGATTGATGGGTTCTGCCTTTAATCATTCCTTTCTTGTTGAGCTTAAATGGAAAATATAAGATTAAAAAAGAAAAGGGGGTGAATGAATGGTAAATTAATTTAATTAGCATCTCATCACTTGCCTTTTTCGTTTAACTAAACATAAGTGATGATATGATAACAGAGAACGATAATAATAAAAACAGTCATATCGAATTTCGGTGATACGAATGTTGAAATTAATAGTGTTATATAATCCATAGCATTTTCCTAGAGGGAATATAAGAATCACTAAGCTTTAAGAAGAAATGCACCACTAATTTCACCTTTGCATTTACCAACATTAAAAAAATAATTAGTACGGAAAAGTTCAATGACTAATCATGTTAGAAGAATAAGATGTCTCACATTGATCAAAATAAAAATATTATATTTAAATTTGGATTTAGGTTCCTTTTAATCGTAAAATTTCGCATTCACATAATTCATGTGTCAATGACTGTTAGATTGAAATTGGACAATACAAATGATCAAAAATTTTGTTTCAAAGAAAAATAAATAAAAAATTCTTGAAATATGCACCATCTAATCTTGATCCAACGACTATCGACATGGTGAATGCATGAATGTACAATTTTAGCGACTTTAGAGAATTAAAATTATAAAAAATTGGAGTGTAATATGAGTCCAAAATCTCTCTAGATTTTTTAGACAATACTATTGATAAGTGTCAAAAAGTGGTTAATTACAGCGCACATTTGGGACACTTTTGTTACTTATTTTACAAGTTATCTAAAGAAAAGCCAATAAAATCTGAACAAATACCATATTATGTTTTTTGTACCTTACTCTATCCACTTGTGCAGGAAAATGATGAACAAGACAAGAATTTAACAAAGAAACAACAAAATTGTGCAAAGGTTAGCTCGCCATAGCGAGCCCAGGGCGAGCTAGACCAGAAATGGCCAAAAATCACAAGTTCAAGCCTGGCCATAACGAGAGGAAGGTGAGCTCACTCGCCATGGCGAGCCAAAGACGAGCATGCAGCAAGGATCAACAGGGAGTCCCATTTCCACACGCCTCAGGGAAGCTCATGGCGAGCCAACTCGCCGTGGCAATCAAGAAAGCAAAGGGAAAGGCGAGGAGCTCCATAGAGCCAAGAATTCAAGGGAAACAGAGCTCGCCATGGCGAGCAATAGCCTCTCCTAGCGAGTTAAGGTGACTCAAACTCCCCAGATGACGTGGTAGAAACCCAATGGTGAAGCAAGGTCACACTACAAGAAAATTGCCATATAGCAACGGTCACTTTTAGCAACTGCAGAAAAAAGAGTTGCTATAGATAAAATTTAGCAACTAATGTTCCAATACCCCATTGCTATAGGTTAAGAATGAAAAAGCGCCACTCAAAACCTTTATAAACGAATAGACAAAATCATTTTATAAACCAATATTTAAAAACTGCTTCTAAGAAAAAAAAACTAAAACAAAATCCGCTTGATGATGGAAACTGCCAACGATTT
>Ga0315913_1000960_pt1 | contig 29443 bp, 11 predicted proteins | sample MpolsnodulesMG_FD_207736 | JGI IMG/M metagenome (GOLD analysis project Ga0315913, IMG submission 207736) | Medicago polymorpha root nodule microbial communities from Los Angeles, California, United States - small nodules | ecosystem: Host-associated > Plants > Roots > Nodule | place: USA...
GGCCATTTTATTGTAAAAGTTGTATATCAGCCAAAGGCATTCCACCCTGATTTTTTTGACATTGGGTTCAATTCATTATCTTGTGTAATAATTTTTACAGTAAGACTTAATCAATATACTTAAGGAGGTCTTGGGACATCACATACAGAGCTAGAGCAAAGGTAAGATTTCCCAAAATATGTTTGTTTGTTTTCTTTTTTTACAAAATGGTAAGCACCACTAAAACTTAGATACAACTTCAAGGTTTTGGGTTTAAATATCGGTAAAGATGTTTAACCTAATAATTTTGGTATTGAAACTATATAATTTTTAATTAATAAAAACACTCCATATTTTATTATTTTCTAAACTAAAATTAATAAAATTGTATGTTAGACTAATATTATGTCAATAAAGATTAATTCAATACATTTATTATCAATTAAAAAAAGAATTATCAAACAAAAACGTTTACATTATTGAACAAAAATTTAGTAATTGTACAAAAAAAACTATTATAAACTTTAAAAATGATTCATCTTATTTGTTATAGGTCTCCATATATGTTGGGTTGGACATGATCTTTTGAGTTATTTCTTGTGATAATACCACATTTTAATCATGGAATCATGCATGGCCTTTATACCTTATCCAGGAGGCATTTAGCCTGGGAAAGGCTGGTTTTTTCCTACCATGGGAAAGTTGAGTTTACACCATTAGATTAAATAGGAACACCAATTTTATCATAGTTTGCCCCACTATATTTTTTTCACCTTGTCTTCAACCTCCATAACACTGAACTTGACCCACTGCCACCAGCATCGATCACAATGAAGCCCATCCCTTTCATTCTTTCTTTTTCAAATGGAAATAAAAACGACAATAAAAGATTTATTTTTGTACAAAAACTCAGTTTTTCTTTTATATTGTTAGACAATAATCACTCTCAGTCCTTCTTAAATTAATCCAAGGTACAATTTGGCAAAGAACATGCGAATTGCAAATTGTGAATTTATTCATAAACACAAACGAAAACCAACTTTTAATTGAAGTAAAAAAAGCGAAGGAAGGAAAAATATTTAGAGCAGTTTGTGAAGATTTGTGTGATTAAGTTGTTGGAATGGTAGCCAGCCAAGGTTTGTCTCATATATACACGGCTGGTGGTGGTGGGTGAGTGGCTCGTGAGAGAGAGTTATATGGTGGTGGTAATTACTTTTGTTCTAGTAAAGGAGTGTTCTTGTTGATTCCATTAGAACAAAAATGGTTGTTGTGGTAATTTCAAGCAATTGCAATGAAGAGTTAATACCAAAATTGGTGTCGGTGGTTTATTGGTGTTTGTTGATGATTGAAAGGTTGAAGACAAAGGGGAAAAAATAAAGTGTAGAGAGACTATGATAAAACTAATGTCCCTCATTAATCTAATGGTTAAGATTTATTTTCCCATGATGGAAAACAACTCCCCTTTCCCATACTAAACCCCACCCCTTATCCATCATAATAGTGAACAACTGAGATTATTATAGTATATACGGTCTTCTAAAAGTCGTAGAAAAACTCAACTTTAAAACTGTTTTATTTTGTAAGTTTATACATTTTTTTTATATAGTCACTCATACAAGATAAAAACAATTGTTGCCTTGTTGTTCACCTCCTCTCTCTCTCTCTCTCTCTCTCTCTCTCTCTCTCTCTCTCTCAACCTGTCCACGATCATCCATATAGAGTCAAACTTCCTCTGAGTTTTTGGTAGGGCGACAACGAAGTCCATGGAAATGCTATCCCACTTCCATTGCGGCATATTCAAGGATTGTAATAATCCAGCTGGCTTCTGATGTTCTACCTTGGCTTTTTGGCACGTTAAACATGAAGCCACATACTCAGCCACTTGCTTCTTCATTCCTAGCCACCAAAATATCTGCTTCAGGTCTTGATACATCTTTGTTATTCTGAGGTGAATACTTAGCTTACTTTTATGAGCCTCATCTAGAATGACCTTCCTCAACTCTGCATTATCGGGAACACAAACTCTTTCATGACATCGCAAAATACCATCTGAACCAAGCTTGAACTCAAGTAATTTCCCTTCCTCAACTAACTTCTTCTTCTCTTGTATTATCTCATCCGTCAGTTGAAGAGTCTTGATCTTGTCCATTAATTCATTGCGAACCATAATCCTACCACATTGCAATTTACCAGTAGAGGAATCTTCGTTTAAGTTCAACTCACAAAAATTTTCCAGTAGTTCTAATCCTTTCACTGCCACCACCGAGAGATGGACTCGCTTTCTGCTTAAAGCGTCTGCCACAACATTCGCCTTCCTAGGATGATATTGTAGGGTGAAATCGTAATCTTTTATGAATTCCATCCATCTTCTCTAACATATATTCAATTCCTTTTGGTCAAATAAATACTTTAGGCTCTTATGATCACTAAACACCTCAAAACTACAACCATATAGATAATGTCTCCATATCTTTAGCGCAAAGACTATGGCAGCAAGCTCCAAATCATGTGTGGGGTAGTTCTTCTCATGTGTCTTCAGTTGCCTTGAAGCATATGCCACCACTTGCTTATGTTGCATAAGAACACAACCCAACCCTTGATAAGATGCATCACAATAAACTTCATACGACTCTTCTGGTTGTGGTAACACAAGCACCTGAGAGGTAGTCAATTTTTCCTTCATCATCTGAAAGCTCTTTTCACATTCCTCTGTCCATGTAAATATTTGATTCTTTTCAGTAAGTTGAGTTAATGGAGATACAATCTTGGCAAAACCCTCGATGAATCTTCTATAGTACCCAGCTAATCCTACAAAGCTTCTAATCTCAGTGGCTGTCTTAGGCCGCTCCCAAGCTACCACGGCTTCTACTTTTGATGGGTCGACAACAATATTAGCCTTTGAAATAACATGCCCTAAAAACTTCACCTTTTCTAACCAAAATTCACATTTTCCCAAATTGGCATATAGTTGCTTCTCCTTTAACACTAGTAGAACTTTGCGTAGATGTTCCTCATGCTTCTCCTTACTTTTGGAGTAAATAAGAATATCATTAATAAAGACCACCACAAAGTTATCTAAGTTACAACCAACATTTTAGGTACCAAAGGAGATATGATCTATGCTTGATGTTTTGCTTGAAGCGTGTAAGCGGGGAAACAAATTTGGGTTTTTCTAAATTGTAATTTAAAATAGTTTTGAAGTTTATTAGTTTCGTAGTTAATTCGACTTGAAAAGTTAAGTATGTAATTAAATTAGTTTAACTATTTTTGTTAAGTTCTAGTGAAGAATTTATTATGCTTAACCATTGTAAAAATATTATTTTTCTAAAGGAAAGAAATAGAAATAAAGTCTTGGATTGAATTCCGGGGCGTTACAATTCCAATTCTATGTAGTCGACTCTCTCTGAAGAAGGAGGAGAAGAAATGAAGAAGTGTAGAATTGCGAAGAAAAACTATTGTAGAGAAAAACTATCGCGACTTCTGATTTTAGAGGAGAAAATTAGAGTTGGGTTATTTATAATTAGGAGAAAATTAGTTTTAGTGGATGGTCTAATAACGAGAACTTGATAGCAGGTGACTCAACGAATCTTAGAGGTTTGTTCATATACTAACTTAGAATTTGTAACTGACTCAATTCAACAAAACTACTTGTGAAGTGATGATTACCCCCTAGATATAAACACCTGTCACGTCATCTCACTTTAAATGTGGGTCTCTTCACACCCCATCACGCCAGATATTATTGAGCTCCGTGCGTGGATATAAATGTTAGGTGCTCTAATAACGGAAACTTGACAGTAGGTGGTGCAACAAATCTTTTTGGATGCTATTATTGATACCATCTTATAATTTATGGTTGTACCTAAATCTACCCTAAAAAATCGACTTGTGAGATGAGAACTGCTACCTAGTTATAAACACTTGTTCATACCATCTCACTTTTAATGTTAAACTCTTAATAAGTTTTAAATAAATAAAAAAGACAAAATCAAATTAAATTATAGAAATTAAAATTACTGAAAAAAGTTGTTTTAGAAAGAACAAAAAATTGTTCATACACTAAAACTAATCAGAAGGAGCCAAAAGTGTAATTATTAAGTTGGGTAGAAACATCATTGGCTCCCACTTTTTTGGGAATGAAATTCCATAATTCTCTATGAAGATTGGTTCCAACTTATCATCCCCAGTTTGTGAAAATCGTGATGAATTGCTTGCCATTAGTAATAGCTGGATTGGAATATGTTATAGTTGTCATTTGAACAAATACTGGTTTAGAATTTAGATGCCTTTAATTAGAAAAGAAAGCACAACAAAAAATTTGTGGTACGACGATTCCTCAAAACAAAAAATATGGGTTACTTTTTATGCTGAGAACCATTCCAATTAGGTGCGTCTCGTGTCTCACGTTTCCAGAAACCAATACAGAGAATGCTCACAATTAAGTGTAAAAATTGATTTAGTGCTTATTCATTCTCGTCTTATTTGATCCCTTATACTAATTTTTCAATAATTGGTTTTTGTTTATGATGGAGGTGATGATAATGATGATGATAATAATAACAACCTTGCAATAGAGTGCGAAACTTTTACGCACGACCTGGACACGATAAAACCTTCACAGTGCTTTTATATTTTTAAAATAAATAAAAGTGAAACATAACTAAAATCCAATGGCTGTTGTGTTTAATCTAGCGGCTACAGTAGGTTCGTCGCTTTTCGTTGTTCTACAATCGCAACATTAAGCTTTTTCTTAATAATAATAATGTTAACGAGTGCCGAAACACTTTTTTAAAGATGATAGGTAGTAAGTATTTAGGAAAATGCATTTAATCAATGTATTAAAAATTAAAATATTTAACTTTTTTAAAAAATAATTACTTATTTTGAAATGCTTAGAAACCCTAATAATAATAATAATAATCAAGAACAAAGATAACATAGTAGATAAAATTAAATGAAAGATTTTCCCTCAAACAAAAATTAAATGAAAGATTTAAATAGCATGAAAAGCACGTACGCTTTTGACACATTAGATTTTACGTTTTCCTAAGTAATTTTCATCAAAACTTATTTTTACTTCAGCTAATCGATCCTAATTTCGTAAGCTGCAGCTTGTGAATAAAGGTTCAGTACTTTAATTTGGATACTTGTTGACCATTTCAACAGACTTAATTGATCAGTAGTTTTTTTTAGAGTTAACCCATCCCTAATTGAAGATAACTTTGGTAATTTCAATTTCAACTTTGGTCGAAGTAAGTAAAATCAAATCATAAACTATTTTATCTATCGATTAAACTTTAGTTCTTTTGAACAATTCATCTTTACATCAAACTCTAAAACCATTTGATTTCAATCAGTTGCTTTTAAATGGTGATGCTATTTATTATTTTTTTGGGTAGAATAATGGTGGTGCTATTTTTATTTGATCTTTAGAAATTGCAAAATATGAAGAGGCAAAAGCACTAATAAAAAGGGGATGCACTTTATTCTCTTTTTTTCCATATATTATTTAAAAAGAAAAAACTAGTGTAAGAGTGTCATGCAATAGACTACCTCGATGCAGGGGCGGATCCAAACTTTAGGTATATGTGGAGCTAAAATTAAAAAAAATAAAATAATGCAAATTATATTAAAAATAAGAAATAACATTGTTTGATACAATACATTACAATGAAAATCGTCTCATATCCATCTATTGAAAATGAGATAAAATAACACTATTGCTAATTGTTAAAAGAATCTCTTTCTATATAAATTACAAGACGGTCATTTAGCCACCGATCACCCATTTTATTACATAGTTACTCTTCACAACTTTCATAGTTGTGTTTTATCTATTAAAAAATGGAAAAGCATGTGGAGCTTTAGCCCCACATAACCCCGATGTCATATACTAGAAAAAAATAATCATTTTCAAACATGTTAAGAAAATTAGTTATTCTCAATAACTAACGAGTGCCCTAAGAACATTAGTTGAGAAATCTCTTAAAATAAATTTTATCTTAAAAATAAAAAATTGTTATCAATGTAATAATTATACCTATTTTTTTTTATATTTTTAGTATTTTAACCAATATCCTAACGAATTAATAAGTTCTAATTTGAGATTTAACATGATATTAAAGAGTATAACTTTAATTGACAACTTATTTTAATTATATTTTATAGTATATTTTAAACATCTCAAAATTAATTTAAACTTATGCTTGAGTTAATGGTCTTGGAAATGGTTTTTGTAAAAAAAGAAGAAAATAATTAACACAGAGTACAAAATATAATATAAGAAGATATGAGTTATAAAATAATATTCTTATTTACTTAATTACTAGGCTGAAAAAGTTTTCTGTGGCATATAATATGATGTGTTTAGCTAAAGAAGTTGTTTACAAAGGCTTAACCTAGTCTACTTAAAAAATGGATTGACCTAAACCTGAATTAGACTCGGTTGTAGACCCCGTTTGGTTGGCATAATCCATTTCCAAGCCTAATCAGCGGTGTAATTAATTGTTTATATTATCAATCAATAATGATTAACACACACGTTCTTTATTTGTGGTATTGAAGAAATAAGAAATTTTATGAAGAGAATTTTGTAGGCCGAATTACCCAACTTGTCGTGTTTTGCACTTATTTGCGATTATTACCAAGCTGACAAGGTAGATTGAGGAATCATGAGGACACAGTGCGAAATGGTGTTAATTGGCTGGAAGTATATGTTGGATGGATGAGTTAAGTTGAATACATGACTCTTGTAAAGACAAGAGAGCATGGTAGGAGAAGTGACACTCATGCTTTGTTTGGAAGTTTAGAAGCGAGAGGAATGAAGAGTTTTGCACGTGGAAAATACGAGGGAAAATAAAGAAATCTTTTATATTTTTTGGAAGAGTAATTTGTAGAGAATGATAAATTAATGTTTCTGATTACCTTATTTTTAATTTTAACAATATTACAACAACATAGATTAAATTTAAAGAATTTATACAAATCCTCCAAAACTCCACAAAATCCTCCTCCAAAACAATTTTTGAGTTCCCCAAATGAAAAGATCTTTGTTTTATGAAGAAAAATTAACCTTCAAAGCCCTCCTCTGCCATTTTCCTCTACTTCCACTTGCTTATTACTTTTTTTTCCAAAATCCTCATCTCCTTTCTCCTCCAAACTCACAAATAAAGCCTAAAAATTTCGGGAAGTGCAGCACATATATATATGAGAGACTAGGAAGATTAGAAGTATACTAGAAGTCTGAGGTTTTCGAGAAGTAGAGTTGAATATAGACTCCTTAGTTGTTTTTGTGCTAGTTTGCTTATTTTCAATCAAAGTTTGCTTATATAAAAAAGTTAGCCTAGAAACGAATTTTAAATTTAAACTTACGTCACATATAGGTTGAACCTATGATCACATCAGATATATATGTCAACTCCATTAGATTTCAAATATTTTTCCCATCATTCTGTAAAAAAAAATATAAAAAAATTCAATCATTTTAAAAGTAAATCAAAGAAAAAAAACGTTGTAAATGGGTGTTGTTCTTTGATGAATTAGTGTGGCTACTTCTTTTTTTTTATCAACTCTTATATTTGCAAATCTTTAAATTTTTTATACTTATTAAACATCTTTTTTTTTTCTCTCATTATCTCTTGCTTCCTATAATAACACATCGCACGTATCACATCATTCTTTCTATCTTTTTCTCTCAAGGTGCAGATGAGTTTTAAGTTTCTACCAAACTTTTTGCGTGTATTTACTCCATTTACTTACACATACTCTCTGCTAAATTTCTATCTCGAAAAGTTTTTATCTTTTCATAACATGCATGCTTGTCCCATCACATCAAAATCATAAAAACAAACACTCATTTAGGTGGGAATCGTCTTCTCTATCGTAAACGAATGTTAAGACTTTAGAATTTATGCAATTAATGCAAATCATCATCACTCCGTGAATGAACAAGACATAACATTGATCTCTATCTAGCTAGCTCCTCTATATATAAGAACTCTTCCTACATTAAATTCCCATGCATGCATTGTAGTACTTATACAACTATTACTACTACTACTCTTGCAATTAGTCCCAATATGCATCCCATAAAACCATTCCTTTTTACACTAAAACTAATACTCTTGCTACTTTCTCTTTCAGCACAACCACTTGCCGATGCTAATACTCAAAACCTAAACGGTTTAAACATCGAGCAAGTCACTTTAAATCATAACAACAACATCTCTTTTGGATCTGAATATGATGACACCCTAGATGCATCTTCTTCAACCATTGAATCTGAAATAATAGCTCAAAAGTTCAGATATCTCATTAAATTCGGTGTTAAAATTAATGATGGTGATCTTGGTCCCAAAGATACATATGCCATTCCAGACACCGGAAGCGATCTCATATGGCTTTATGGCAAGACTTGCGAATCTAACCTAGGTAAATCCAATTTACTTTATTTTTTCAATGATAAATGTTAGTATTACCTCTGCTTGATTTTCAATCACACATTAATTCAATTTATTTTTCATTTACATCATATTTTCTTTAATAGCAAAACAAATGTGCATTAAATAATTATTATTTTTCACTTTATATTTATGATATTAAGAATTAAACCAATGATTAACAAGGATGATTTGTAAAAAAAAAAAAAATTCTTTTTGTAATTAATAAATAATCATTAATTTGTTTGAAATGATCTAATTTAGTAGTATGACAATTTTTGTAAAATGCATGGAGTATAATAAGTACTCCCGTAGAATAGTTTCATCTAAGAATCAAACTCGAATTCTCTCAAACAATTGATTGATCCTATTGGAGTTTATTAATCACTTGATTATATGATCACTTCATTTAGCAGAGAATAAGACAAATGCATAAATTTGTTTTTAAAAAAATGACAAATGTATAAATAAAAGAAGAAATAACACATGTACTAAATAATTTTTTTTTTATAAAAAATGGCGTATTCACTATAACATTAATTTCTATGTTTTGACGGCAGGGCTGGCCCTAAGATTTTTGGTGCCCTGGACGAAACAATGTATTGTGCCCTTTTAATTATTCAAATATTTTTCTCCTTACATTTTTTTGTTGAAAAATATTCATTTATAATCAAAGTTATCTAAAAATACATTTCAAATAGAATTAATCAAAGCGAATTAAAAAGTAATATATATATATTACTAACTACTAAGTAAAAATAATAATTTTGGTGCCCGTAAAAAAATGGTGCCCTGGGCTGCAGGCCCTCAAGCCCGCCCTTAGGGCCACCCCTGTTTGACGGTATAATTTCTTATATACATGAATCTAAATAAATCACGCTATAATGTCACTTTTATAGATTAGTTTCTAAAATATTTTCAAAAATATCTGTGTGGCGTGATTTAATCAGATACATATTTAGACTAGTTTTATACTGTCGGTGTATACAAATTAAATTCATTCACTATTACAATAATTTTAAAGTGAAAGTTATTACAAGTGATATAAATTAGATGGTACAAGGTGTTAGTTCAGTTATAAGACCTTGACGTTTTTTTTTTTTTGAATAATAAGACCTTGACTTATAACATCAATTTGGATCAAGTTTAAATCTCATATGACATAATTGTAAGACGTTGATTAATATCACCCTTATTTACAGTAGTAATAATTTTCAATTAAAACATTTGGATAAAATAAAAAAACTGTAAGTAATATCGCATTGATTGAAATATTCATTTATTTGGTATTAATCTTTTATAAAAAAATACTAACAAAGTGTCATTCAGGTATTGTTTGAAAAGTTTAAAAAAAAGTGCTACCTTCCGTTCCTATTTATAAGATTTTTGAGAAAAAAATTTGTCTTTTTTTATAAGACAGTTTTCGTATTTCCAACTATATTAATTATTTCTTTACCAACATACCCGTATTTCTTTTAAATGTTTTTTTTCGATCAACAATTAGTAATATGTTGAAAATATAAAATAACTCTCTTTTAAAAGATAAAATTGTATAAACAATTAATAATCAACAAATTTAATATTACTATTAACTTTCCAAATTCTCATGATTTTACTAAAATGATCATATAATTAGGGACGTATTATTAGGGACTTTCTTAATTCTTGTGATTTAACCAAAATGATCATATATATATTTGATTTGTATTTTTAAGATACAATTTTGTCTTATAGATTCTTTAAACAATGCATTTCCAACACTAGCATGATTTTTTTTTTTTTAATATTAAAGGTGGAGAGAGCGAAGATAGCAAATGCTATTGTGCGAAATATGAGAAATCTAAAGAAGAATGTATCGAGAAGCTTAAGGAGAGTTTCTATTGCGGAAATCCAAGATGTGATGATTTGAAGGAAATCTATATCAAAACTGCAGAATGTCCAGATTCAAGAAAAGATAAAGATTTATGCGAGTTTAGTTTGAGTTATGTAGACGGTACTAAATCAAAAGGAATTTATGGTCCAGCTAATCTTTGGTTCAAAAGTAAAACCGATAAAGAAGAAACATTGAACATTGGGTTTTCAATTCCAAACTGCACAGAAGAGAAAGATGATGAAGAACCAAAAAGCCAAGGAGTTGTTGGACTTGGATCTGGGAAGTTATCTTTGATAAGACAGTACCAACACATTACTCGCAAATTCTCTTATTATCTTCCACAATTTCGTCGCAAAGACGAAGAAGATATTAAAGCTAAAAGCAAGTTCACTTTTGGGCACGATGTAAAATTTTCGGAGCAGTTGAGCACTCCTTTAACAGATCAAGGTCATTCTTTGTGTAAAACTCGTTACTGCGTCCATCTTAAAAGTATTTCTGTAGGTGAAGGTGAAAATAACAAAATAACGATAAGTGATGACACTCATGAAGCTCATAAGGTAATGATTATTGATTCAGGTCACACATTTACACATCTTAGTGAACATATATTCAAGACATTTTTAGAAATAGTAGAAAAAGAATTACATGGGAGAAAGGGAAAAAATGTATCATTTTACGACAATTGTTACGAGAAAGATGGGAAAGTTGAGAAATTATTGAAGAAAATATCATTTGAGTTTCAAGATATAAAAATTGAGTTGAAAAGTGAGAACTTTTTAGATGATTTTTCTTATAAAGAACCCAACAAGGAGGAAAAACATTATGTGTGCTTAACAGTGGAATCACAAAATAAAAAGTATCATCAAAGGCTGCGTAACTATGGGAAGTCAGAGGAGGAGAAAATACCGCATATACTTGGAAGTAGGGCACAGATGGATTTCTTGGTGGCTTTCAATTTTTACAAAAATATTAATAAAGTGTCTTTTAAGGATAAGATTAAGCATAGTGAAGAATTATCGGTCCTTTCAGAATAAGAATATGTATGTGATTGTGTATATATGCCATGCCATTTGGTATAAGGCTGCTATGCTGCCTTTAGTCATGTGTGTCAAGAATAATAAATGTGTGGTTATTGGTATGCAGTTTTCAATAAGTTGGCAGTATTGTTACGTTGTTGAGCTTAGTATAAAGCTTATGCAATGTGCATTAGTGTGCATGGATATTGTATCCCTTTTATAATAATAATGCTATGATAGTACTGAAGTGAATTTGGAGTTTTTATTTTTATTTTATTTTACTCCAATTTAATTTGGAGTTGATAATATTATGGGTCATTCTAACAAGTGATAAGTTTTATGTAGAAATGTTCATTAGGGCATAAACCGATAATATCATGGTCATTCTAACAAGAAGCTAAAAATGGAAATAAGTGATTAGTTTTCTATAGGAAAAGACGATTTAAAGTTTTAAGGGCTTGAATGAATATTTTTAAAATAATATTTTTTTTTAGACTTTTTAACAAGTGTCTTAAAATCACTTGTTATCACTTCCCTGTCATAAATGATAATTACATGCATTTCTAGACATTCCTTCCCAAATATGTTATTGTTAGATAGAAATTTTATTTTTGATTTGAATATTATAATTTTTTATAAGCAAACATGAATTAAAAATGAACACAAGATATCATATGGCTTGGAAACACACCAATGGATTACAAAACCAATCAGAGAAAACAAAACTAGAGAACCTACTAGCTGAAATGAACCAACGATAAGATATATTTAATTTGTCATAGGTGAGTTAATACAATTTGACTTGCAACGACAAGATACATTTAAGGCATAATTGATTCTAGAGGTAGAATTGATTTTAAGATGTTTACGTATTCTTGAGTTGAATTGATTCTTACTAGAAATTAGAATTGGAAGTTTTTGCATGTACATTTGATTTTTAGTCGCCAATTCCGTGTTCAACCCACTTTTAAATAAATATATCAAATGTAAACAACTTTATATTTAACAAAATTTCAGTGATCACATAACATATTTGATTGATTAAAACCTTTTCATTAGTTAAGCAGACGATAATTCATGCTTAAATTTTTGTAGGAATTAAAAGAAGTTTTTCATGTTAGATATTTTGGTAAATTTTCTCTTGTCTTTGTCAGATGGTTCAACAATTCACTTAGCTCATAATCTACAATTTGACATTGTTGCATACCCTTTATCTAATAAATAAGACAAGCACAAGGCTATAACAATATTTTGGAGCTTTGCTATCTATTTGTTGGTAAGAAATATTTGTGAACATTAGAACGTGATTCATTAAACTGCATTCATCTTTGACGATATTGAAAAAAATATTGAACATATATCAAGTCTTTCTGATGACTGTTGATGACTTCCTCCACCATTTTGGTTTGTGCTGCTACAACATATATCAAGTCTTTGCTAATAAGCAATTAGACTATCATCTTGACAATTGATTAGCCTATATACCTCATATTTTTGAAAAATAAAGGTATGTTTATCTTGCCAATGGTTTATAATCTTGAAGTCTGTGTATCATGTATCTACTCATATATTTCGCACTTGGTATTAGGTTTTTATACCGAGTATAATCCATCCTTATAAAACAGCTCGTTAGATTAGTGAGAGTCTTACTCTTATAAACTTGTTTTAGACCTTATTTCTATTCAATGTGAGACGTGAATTTTTTTCAATACATGTATGCGGTTATGTTTCTTTGGATGATGTTCCAAAAAGATTGAAGATCTGTTAAAGTTGACTCGTGTATGTGTATTAGTGTATCACCTTCCCCCAACAAAAAATATGAAAGATGATTTGTATCAATTTAGCTATACAACAGAATATTTATTTATTTGTGATCATGAATACCTGGGGTGAATTTAGCATGGCTGTTGTGGTGCATAGTGCGGTAAAAAATCAAGATATATTGCTACAAATCTATTGATTACAATAAGATTGTTTGCAATGCATAAAAAATTAGGAAAATGCTAGAGTGCCCTTAGGGCATTGGTTAAGAGAACAAATTTAGAAATGTTGTATTGAAAAATGGTGAAAAGTGATACATTTGACTTTTTTAGAACTCTTTGGATATTAATTTGGCAATGGATGTGTATTATTTTAGTGAACCCTCTAAGTTTGGTTGATCATAGTTTTCACTTTAGTGTTTTAAGCAGCTTCTCAAAATCAAATCAGAACGTGTTGCATGTTGTTTGGCTGACATGTGTCTGAGTAATTTGAAAAAAAAATGAATAATCGTTATTTTAAGCAAAAAGGAGGAGTCTATTTTGGCAGTCGAAAGCTAAAAATATTTATCTAGCTTTCAATTTTCATCATTGGTAGGTTAATTATTTCATGCAGGTGGGTTAAATCTTTCTTCGACTCTCTTTCATGCTTGTTTTTATTATTGTGAGACTTTTGTTGTTCTCTAAGTTCTTCCCTTGCACTCCTTATGCCGTTTTTGTGGTATAATAAATTAAATACGTGTATTAAAATACGAAGGCTTCTTATTCCCCAATAAAGAAAGAATTTTATTTTGCCTTGTTAAAATAATAATTTATGTTCATTAATTAACCAAATAAACATGATTCCGAAAAATAATACATGTTTAATGCCAAAACCAAGGTTTTTAATAGTGGTCGCTACGATCAATATATCAGTGCGGTGCAAAAATTCTAATGTGTCGCTCCCAACCACGTCAGAATGCTTCATATGGGTGATGTGGTTGGAGAGGCCACGACGTGGGGATAACAAGGCCAGAGTGGTCGCTTCACCCATTTTAAAGTCAAATATGGTGCCCTTATATTTTAAACCCTCAAAGATGATTTCGACTCTATGCAGTATCGAGACTACGTATCTAAATAAAAGATGCCCTGAAAATAATTTTGAAGATTCCAATTCTATGTAGTCGACTCTCTCTAAAGAAGGAGGAGAAGAAATGAAGTGTAGAATTGCGAAGAAAACTATTGCAAAGAAAAATTATCACGAAAGTGATTGTACAGGAGAAAATTAGTGTTGGCGGATGGTTTGATAATGGGAACTTGATAGCAGGCAACTCAAACAATTTTGAAGGTTGTTTAGATACTAACTTAGAATTTGTAACTGACTCAATTCAACAAAACTGCTTGTGAATTGATGATTACGCCTAGATATAAACACATGTAAGGTCATCTCACTTTAAATGTGGGTCTCTTAATACACCCCATCACGCCTGATATTATTGAGATTGGTGTGTGGATATAAATGTTAGGTGCTCTAATAGTGGAAACTTGACATTATGTGATGCAACAAATCTTCTTGGATGCTATTATTGATACCATCTTATAATTTATGGTTGTACCTAAGTCTACCCAAAAAAATTAACTCGTGAGGTGAGAACTACTACCTATTTATAAACACTTGTTCGGAGTGGTCGCTTCACCCATTTTAAAGTCAAATATGGTGCCCTTATATTTTAAATCCTCATAGGTGATTTCTATTCTATGAAGTATCGAGACTACGTAACTAAATAAAAGATGCCCTCAAAATCATTTTGAAGATTCCAATTCTATGCAGTCGACTCTCTATGAAGAAGGAGGAGAAGAAATGAATTGTAGAATTGCGAAGAAAACTATTGCAAAGAAAAACTATCGCGACATCTGATTGTAGAGGAGAAAATTAGAGTTGGGTTATTTATAATTAGGAGAAAATTAGTTTTGGCGGATGGTCTGATAACGGGAACTTGATAGCAGGCAACCCAACGAATTTTGGAGGTTGTTTAGATACTAACTTAGAATTTGCAACTGACTCAATTCAACAAAACTGCTTGTGAAGTGATGATTACCCATAGATATAAACACATGTAAGGCAATCTCACTTTCAATGTGGGTCTCTTAACACACCCCATCACGCCTGATATTATTGAGATTGGTGCGTGGATATAAATGTTAGGTGCTCTAATAGTGGAAACTTGATAGTATGTGATGCAACAAATCTTATTGGATGCTATTATTGATACCATCTTATAATATATGGTTGTACCTAAGTCTACCCTAAAAAATTAACTTGTGAGGTGAGAACTTTTTTTTTTTTTTGAGGGAATTGTGAGGTGAGAATTGTTACCTAGTTATAAACACTTGTTCAGACCATCTCACTTTTAATGCTAGACTCTTAACAAGTTTTAAATAAATAAAAAAGACAAAAGAAAATTAAATTATAGAAATTAAAATTACTAAAAAAAGTTATTTTAGAAAGAAAAAAATTATTGTTTGTTCATACACTCAAACTAATATTCAAAAGGAGCCAAAAGTGTAATTATTAAGCTGGGTATAAACATCATTACCTCTCCCACTTTTCTCTTGGGAATGAAATTTCATAATTCTCCATGAAGATTGGTTCCAACTTATCAATCCCAGTTTGTGAAAATCGTGATGAATTGCTTGCCATTAGTAATAGTTGGATTGTAATATGTTCTTGTTGTCATTGGAACAAATATTAGTTTAGAATTTAGATCCCTTTAATTAGAAAAGAAAGCACAACAAAAAATTTGTGGTACGATTCCTCAAAAAAAAAAAAAAAAACTTGTACTTTTTATGTTGAGAATCATTCCAATTAGGTGCGTCTCGTGTGTCACGTTTCAGTAAACCAATACAGAGAATGTTCATAATTAAGTGTTAAAACTGATTCAAAGCTTATTTATTCTCTTCTTATTTTATCTCTTATACTAATTTTTCAATAATTGGTTTTTGTTTATAATGATGATGATCATAATAATAATAATAACAACAACAACATTTTTAAAACTTTTCATTTTTAAATTATGGACACTATGAAATTTTCCCTCCCAAACCCTCAATCCAAACAAACCTTAAATAAAATATTTATATAGCAATCCCTGTGAGTTTATCTCAGTTGGTAGGGATATTGCATATTATATGCAGGGCCGGGGTTCGAACCCCGGATACCCCACTTCTCCACGTTTAATTGTGTGAGTTCTAACCACTAAGCTACTTGACAACAAAAAAATATTTATATAGCATGAAAAGCACGTACGCTTTTGACACATTCGCTTTTACTTTTTTCTAAGTAATTTTCATCAAAACTTATTTTTACTTCAGCTAATCGATCCTAATTTCGTAAAGCTGCAGCTTGTGAAGAAAGGTTAAGAAACGTGCTTTTAATTTGGATACTTGTTGACCATTTCAACAGACTTAACTTAATTGATCATTAGGAGACTTGTCTAGTCGTAGTTTTTTTAGAGTTAACCCATCCTAATTGAAGATAACTTGGGTAATTTCATCTTTAGTTGAAGTAAGTAAAATCAAATCATGAACTGTTCTATCTATCGATTAAACTTTGGTTCTCTTGAACATTTCTCTTTACATAACACTCTATAACCACTTTATTTCAATCAGTTGCATTTAAATGGTGGTGCTATTTTTTTTTTGGGTAGAATGGTGGTGCTGCTATTTTTATTTGATCTTTTGAATTTGTAAAATATGAAGAGGCAAAAGCATTAATAAAAAGGGGATACACTTTATTCTCTTTTCCCATATATTATTTTAAAAGAAAAAACTAGTGTAAGAGTGTCATGCATGAAATATACTACTCCGATGTCATATACTAGAAAAAAATAACCATTTCCAAACAAAAAGAAAATTAGTTATGCTCATTTAAAGCTTTTAAAATAATTTAAAAAATATTATTATTTTTCAAATTGTTTTACTAACGAGTGTCCTAAGAACATTAGTTGAGAACGTCAAAAAAAGAAAAGAACGTTAGTCGCGAAATCCATTTAAAGAATTTTTATCTTAAAAATAAAAATTATTATCAATGTAATAGTTATACCACTTTTATATTTTTTTAGTACTTTAACCAATATCTTAACGAGTTAATAAGTCAATCAAACCGAGTTCTAATTTGAGATTTAACATAATATTAAAGAGTATGACTTTATATGACAATTTATTTTGATTATATTTTATAGTATATTTTAAACATCTAAAAATTAATTTAAACTTATATGCTTGAGTTAATGGTTTTGGAAATGGTTTTCGTAAAAAAAGATGAAAATGATTAACAAGAGTACAAAATATAATATAAGAAGATAAGTGTTATAAAATAATATTCATATTTACTTAATTACTAGGCTGAAAAAGTTTTCTTTGTGGCATATAGTAGGATCTTTTTAGATAAATAAGTTTACAAAGGCTTAACCTAGTCTACTTAAAAAATGGATTGACATAAACCTGAATTAGACTCGGCTGTAGACCCCTCTTGGTTGGCATAATCCATTTCCACGCCTAATCAGTGGTGTAATTAATTTTTTTTTATATTATCAATCAATCATAATTAACATGCAAGTCCTTTGTGTGTGGTATTGGAGAAATAAGAAATTTCATGAAGAGAATTTTGTAGGCCGAATTACCCAACTTGTCGTGTTTTGCACTTATTTGTGATTATTACCAAGCTGACAAGGTAGATGGAGGAATCATGAGGACACCGTGCGAAATGGTGTTAATTGGTTGGAAGTCTCCGACAGAGAGGTGAGTTAAGTTGAATACATATGACTCTTGTAAAGACGAGAGAGCATGGTAGGGGAAGTGACACTAAGAGGTTCGGGAAGTGTAGCACATATGGCATAATTATGGGAGTCTACGAAGATTAGAAGTATACTAGAAGTCTGAGGTTTCGAGCAGTAGAGTTGACGCAGCCATGCGGTGAGCAAGAAGCTAGAATATCCAACTTCACAAAATTGTGACAGAACTAGCATTGGGACGCAATATTTGCATGTCTAACGCGGAACCAAACACTAGCTTAGTTGTTTTTGTGCTAGTTTGCTTATTTTCAATCAAAGTTTGCTTATTAAAAAAAAAACGTTAGCCTACAAACGAATTTTAAATTTAAACTTAAGTCACATATAAGTTGAACATCCTCTATGCTAAATTTCTATAAAATTTCTATCTCTAAAAGTTTTTATCTTCTCATAACATACATGCATGTCCCATCATATTAAAATCATAAAAACAATGACTTGAAAACACTCATTTACGTGGGAATCCTCTTCTCTATCGTAACCGAATGTTAACACTTTAGAATCTATGCAATTAATGCAAATCATCATCAGTCAGTGAATGACCAAGATATGACATTGATCTCTATCTAGCTAGCTTCTCTATATATAAGAACTCTTCCTACATTAAATTCCCATGCATGCATTGTAGTACTTATACAACTATATTACTACTACTACTACTACTCTTACAGTTAATCCCAAAATGCATCCCCTAAAACCATTATTTTTTACACTAAAACTAATACTCTTGCTACTTTCTCTTTCAACCCAACCACTTGCCAATGCTAATACTCAAAACCTAAACGGTTTAAACATCGAGCAAGTCACTTTAAATCACAACAACAACATCTCTTTTGGATCTGAATATGATGACACCCTAGATGCATCTTCTTTAACCATTGAATCTGAAATAATTGCTCAAAAGTTCAGGTATCTCATGAAATTCGGTGTTAAAATTTATGATGGTGATCTTGGTCACAAAGATACATATGCCATTCCAGACACCGGAAGCGATCTCATATGGCTTTATGGCAAGGCTTGTGAATCTAACCAAGGTAAATCCAATTTACTTTATTTTTTCATTGTTAAATGTTTGTATTAGCTCTGCTCGATTTTCAATCCAACATTAATTAAGTTTTTTCATTTATACCATTTTCTTTAATAGCAAAACAAATGTGTATCACAAATTATTATTTTTCACTTTATATTTATGATATTAAGAATCAAACCAAAAATTAATAAGGTTGACTTGGTAATTTTTTATTTAATTTTCGTAATTAATAAATACTCATTTATTTGTTTGAAATGATCTAATTTAGTAGTATTACAATTTTTGTGAAATGTATGGAGTATAATAAGTACTCCCATAGAATAGTTTCATCTAAAAATTAAACTCGGATTCTCTCAGACAACTTATTCATCCTATCGGAGCTTATTAATCACTTGATTATATGAGCACTTCATTTAACAAAGAATAAGACAAATGCATAAATTTGTTTTAAAAAAAAATGAAATGAATAAATAATAGAAGAAATAACACTTGTATTAAACAGGGCCGTCTTAAACAATTTAGAGACTCCGTTATAATTTAAGATATTGGTCCAAAAAAAAAAGCACACAAAAAATTGTTGGTCAAAAAAAATTTGGGGTACAAAAAACAAAGGGTTTGGATTGGATTAAATCTTGAAAATAAACAAACTTTTAAGCCCAAAAGACAGGCCCTATATGGGAAAAATATATATATAAAAAAGACTAAATTTATTATTAAAAATGAACCGAGGTCAACAAAGTTACAAATCTACGGGAAAACCATTGGACTATGGTGTTTCTTTTGTTATTTCTCCAACACTGAACGTATATAACTCATTTTTTTATTGCTTTGTATATTAAAAAATAATATTTTGGGCCCCAAAAAAATTGAGGCCCGGTGTCATAGTTCAGCTTCGACGGGTTATGGGCCGGCCCTGATACTAAATAATATATATCAAGTATTTGACGTATTCACTATAAAATTAATTTCTATGTTTTGACGATGTAATTTCTTATACATGTGAATCTAAATAAATCACGCTATAATGTCACTTTTATAGTTCAGTTTCTAAAATATTTTCAAAAATATCTATGTGGCGTGATTTAATCGGATACATATTTAAACTAGTTTTATACTTATCGGTATATACAAATTAAATTCATTCACTATTACTATATAATTTCAAAGTGAAAGTTATTGCAAGTAATATAAATTAGATGGTACAAGGTGTTAATTAGTCCAGTTATATGACCTTGACTTATAACATCAATTTGGATCAAGTTTAAATCTCATATGACATAATTGTAAAATGTTGATTAATATCAACCTTATTTACCCTCTCATAAAAAAAAACCTGATTTATAATAATTTTCAATTCCTCAAATAAAACATTTGGATAAAATTTAAAAAAGGGTAAGTAATATCACATTGATTGAAATATTCATTTATTTGGTAATCATCTTTTATAGAAAATTACGTGTCATTAGGGTAGGTGCTGTTTTAAAAGTTAAAACGTCTGTTCCTATTTATAAGACTTTTGAGAATATATTTTTTTCCTTTTTATAAGACAATTTTTGTATTTCCAACTACATTATTAGTTTTTACCAAAATACCACTATTTATTTTATTTTATTTTTAAAATTCTTCAATATATTTGTTAAAAACATAAACTAATTATCTCTTAAAAGATAAAATTGTAGAAACAATATTAAATTATTATTAGAGACGAGATAGTACCGCAAACTTTCTTATTTCCTGTGATTTAACCAATATGATCATAGATTTAGAGAAGGAGGTGGTAACTTTTGTATAGAAAACTTGTGCACTTGCGATTAAGGCAAATGTTTGATATGTATTTCCAAGATACAATTTTCTCTTATGGATTCTTTATACAATACATTTACAACACTTGTTAGCATGATTGTTTTTATATTAAAGGTGGCGAAAGGGAATGTTATTGTGATAAATATCATGAAAGCAAAGAAGCTTGTATCGAGAAGCCTAAGGAGAGTCTCTATAGCGAAGATCCAGGATGTAAAGATTTGATTGAATTGACGACAATCTGTAAGAAACAAGAAAGTCCAGATTCTAGAAAAGATAAAGATTTATGCAAGTTTGGTATTAGTTATAAAGACGGTACTAAATCAAAAGGAATTTATGGTCCAGCTAATCTTAGGTTTACAAAGTGCAAATGTGAAACCAAATGCTATAAAAATAAAACATTGAACATTGGGTTTTCATTTCCAACCAGCACAAAAGAGAAACATGATGAAGAACCAAAAAACCAAGGAATTGTTGGACTTGGACATGGTAATTTATCTTTGATAACACAGTATCGAAAAATCATTCCCAAATTCTCTTATTATCTTCCTCAATTTGGTCGCCAACACGAAAAAGATATTAAAGCTATAAGCAAGTTCACTTTTGGGTACGGTGTGGAATTTTCGGAGCAGTGAGCACTCCTTTAACAAAAGAAGGTAATTGTTTGTGTAAAATTCTTTACTGCGTCCATCTTAAAAATATTACTGTAGGTGAAGGTGAAAATAACAATATAACGGTAAGTGATGACACAGATCAAGCTCATGAGGTAATGATTATTGATTCAGGTCACACATTTACACATCTTAGAGAGAAATTCTTCGAAATTTTTTTAAAAATAGTAAAAAAAGAATTAAATGGGAAAGAGGGAGAAAAGAAAGGCGATTATCACAAGTGTTTCGAGAAAGATGGGAATGTTGAGAAATTGAAGAAAATATCATTTGGGTTTAATGATACAAAAATTGAGTTGAAGAGGGAGAATTTTTTTGATGATTATACTCATACAGATTCAAATGGGGAGAAAAAACATTATATGTGCTTAACAGTGGAAGGAGAAAATGAAGGGTATCATCAAAGGCTGCGTAACTATGGGAAGTCAAAGGAGGAGAAAACACCGAATATACTTGGAAGTAGGGCACAGATGGATTTCTTGGTGGCTTTCAATCTTAAAAAAAATATTAATAAAGTGTCTTTTGAGGATAAGATTAAGCATACTGAAGAATTATCGGTCCGTTCAGAACAAGAATATATGTGTATATATGCCATGCCATTTGGTATAAGGATGCTATACTGCCTCTAGTCATGTATGTCAAGAATAATAAATGTGTGTTTATTAGTATATAGTATTCAATAAGTTGGCAGTATTGTTATGTTGTTGAGCTTAGTATAAAGCTTATGTAATATGTGCATTATGTGTGTGAGAGAGAAAGAGAGAGTTGGGAGTGTGAATGCATATTGTATCCCTTATATCAATAATAATACTTTGATAGTACTAAAGTTAATTTGGAATTTTTATTTCTATTTCAATTTACTCCAAGTTAATTTGGAGTTAATAATACCATGGGTCATTCTAACAAGTGATAGGTTTTACGTGGAAATGTTCATTAGGGCATAAATTGATAATATCATGCTCATTCTAACAAGAAGTCAAAAATGGAAATGAGTGATAAGTTTATATAGAAAAAGACAATTTAAAGTTTTAAGGGGTTGAATGCATAATTTATAAAATAAAATTTTTTTTTGTAATAAGTGTCTTAAAAATACTTGTTATTATTTCTCTATCATAAAGTATAATTAGGTGCATTTCTGGACATTCCTTCACAAATATGTTATTGTTAGATAGAAATTTTATTTTTGATTTGGATATTATAATTTTTTATAAGCAAACTTGAATTAAAAATGAACGCAAAATATTATATGGCTTGGAGGCACGCCAATGGATTATAAAACCAATCAGAGAAAACAAAACTAGAGAACCTACTAGCTGAAATGAACCAACTTGAAGATATATTTGATTTGTCATAGATGGGATTGGACACCATGGCTTTGCTTTGATTTTAAACGGGGCTCTTGCAAGTGGACTATGAGCTTAAACCTCTTTAATTAGTTGATTTTTAAACTGGATACTGGGTTTTCAAAAAGAGCGGTGCTATATTGCATGACGCTCTTTCCCTACGAAATTGCACGACTAGCATAAAGCCTACACACAATTTACTCTATTAGGCTTTGAATACTAGTTTATCCTTTTAAAAATACACCTATAAACTAAATACCAAAACAAAAAAAATAAGCATAGTCTGAATAATGTTGCTATAATCACTATCACAGTTGGTACCGCTACAGTCCAAATCAGTGTTTTTTTCAATGGAATAAAGATTAAAGTGTAAACTATCAAAGAGTTTATTTAAATGTATTATATTATATGATTGATTTGTAGCAATGAGATTCATATGTTGTAGCACACAACACCACTAGAAGATATATGCTTGTGATTTCTAATATAAAAAAAAAGATAAAATTCTTGTCGTGCAACATGCACGAAAAACCATGCCGTGCTTTGTATCATTATCCTTTCAAAAAATTACAATAAAATAAAAAATAAACTCCAAGATATATAATTTGTCGTAGGTGAGTTAATACAATTTGTCTTGCAACCCTGCCTAATGTCATGAAGAATATTTAAGATCTAAAACAAATTTTGTAGAGAGATGCTCAAGTAGTAATATACTACCAAACAAAATTCAGTAAGTGAGAAATATTAAGAGTGGAAAAATGAGAAATTCCTCTTTAATTTTGGAAACTAAATCTAGTGATGAGAAAACTGAAGGATTTCACTTTTTTTGTCACTAATTTTAGTAAGGGAAACGTTTAGTCGCCACAAAAGTCAATAAGGCATATTTGTGAGTTTAACTAAGTTGGTAGAAATAATACATAATATATGCAAGGTCTAGGGTCGAAGAACATCACCAAAACAAAAGTCAATAAGACACCTTATCAAAATAGGTTTGTTTGTTTTGTTTCTGTCAAAAAAAATAGGTTTTTGTTTGTGTATAATTTTTTTCTCTCTCGTTGGGTTACATGCAACTCACTTTTTCGTACGGGAATAACACCCGTCTTCCATGGAGTAATTACCTATTGCAACACTTTTAACTTTATCATGTTGTAAAAAAAAAAAAAACTTTATCATGCAAGATGGGGGTGTTATTTATAAAGACAAACGAGTATACAAATTAGTGTAATGTGAAAAAAGGAAGAATAGAAGGTTATGTTTCAAGCTAAAATATGTAATAAAAAAAAAAATACAGAAGAGTTGATTTATTTGATTTCTAAAAAAATAAAATTATGTGGGGGGATTGATTTTTTAGATTAACATAGATTATCTTTGTCAAAGAAAATTCTGTTAAGATGTGTGGGACTCTAAATGTTGGTGCATCTTTTAGTTTAAATTTTAAACTTGATTCATCGCATTATGGGATATATATTTCTTTCTGTTAGACCAAACTATTGATTACATGAGTTGGTTTAATTTCTTTTCTTGACTACTTGGGTTCACAAACTATTTTTAAAAATACTCTTAAAACTGACATTGTTAATTTTAAATCATATAATCAAATAAAATGGACAAATACAATTAGGGTTTATTTGATGATTTGAGAAAAAGAAGATAAGATATGACAATTTATCATATCTCGTCCTTATTTAGTTTTTGACGAGCCTTCATGACATGACAACTTAGTGATCTAGTCACCTTCCTTTTGCATATTTGTTTTCTTTGTCTTAGAAATCCTCTTTGTAAAAGACTTATCGTTACTTATAGTTGAATACTTATTCAAATATCTACGGCTTTCACTTTCCTCGTCAATATATCTCTGATAAAATGTGTTATCCGTCCCTGCAAATATAGCACATTTGGATTTTGATCCCTGCAAAAAAAAAAAAAACTTTTGCAAAACATTCATGCAAAAAAATTTGTTTTTTAAAATAGTCTTTGGACCCTTTTTTTTTTGCTGATTTGGCACAATCTTATCACATGGCAGTTGTTGATTGTAACATATTGTATATGTGGTGCACACGTGGCAATTAAAACTTATATTAAAATTTAGGCTTAATTGCATGTTTGGTCCCTTATGTTTATTTTAAATTTCAAGTTGGTCCTTTATGTTTAAAAGTTTTAAGTTGGTCTCTTATGTTTTAAGAGTTTCAAGTTGGTTCAAAAAATTACTCACATTTGAATAAGTGTCCCTTCTGTCACTTCACTGATTAAAGATTTCAGTTGACAATGTGGATGGTAGAATTTAACTTATTTAGAAAATCAGTTTTAAAACATTTTTTTTTAATTTTTCTGTTTTATTTAACTCAATATCATATCGCGGAAGAGATTAACTTGTTCCAACGTGAGTAACATTTTGGACCAACTTTAAAACTTTAAAACGTAAGAGATCAACTTAAAACTTTTAAAACATAAGGGATCGACTTAAAACCTAAAATAAACATAAATGATCAAACATGCAATTAAGCCTAAAATTTATAAAACAAAATAAAAGAATAGAAAATAATTTATTATTTATTTAATTGATTAATTAAAAGAAGAAAAGAGAAAGAGGTTGAACATAAATAGATTTATAAACCTCATCCTCCGCCCTTCTCTTTAGTGTCTCTTTCATCAAAAATCATCAAAAGCTACTCTCTTCTTCTTTCACTCTAATGTGAATTCGTTAAAAATCACACCAATAAAATACTTGATGTGTAGAGCAAATTAATCAAGCAACCAAAATAATGTGGGGTAAACACAAGCAAAAGTAGAAAACAACGAGAGAAAGAGAGAGAACACACGAAAATTTGTTTACCCAATTCGGTACAATACTGATCTAGTCTGGGGGAGAGAGCAGCTCTCCGTTCCACTATAATGATTATAATGATGAGTAACTTTACAAAAGATTCCAAAGGGTTACAAGAATCAGTTTCAAACCTAATTCTATCCAAAGTCCCGAATCTCTTCCCGTGACCAAGAGACTCAATCCTAATAGTGTTTCTACAAGGTGAATCAATGGATATTCAATCTGTATTTATAGAGAAATATAACTCATAAATTTGAAACGATATCACGCTGAAGATACTTTTTTTTTCCTCCTTCAGTGCAAAATATATTTGCATCAAATCTTCCTTCATACGGTATATAAATATATTTATTGTCCATAAATATATTTTCAGCAACAATCTTCTGGAAACACAAGACACTCAAATTATTCATCTATCAAATTTTGAGTAAATTTCAACACACTCAACTCTCAATTTAACACAACACACAATTGGAAAGAAAATTACCACCAGCAACACTACATTCAAATCTGTGAGAACCCTTTTATATTCTCACAAAAGGAAACAAAATCAACATCCACCTTTCTCTGGTTCTGTTAATGGAGTTGTTAAAATTTGAAAGAATAAGAGAGGCTAAAGCACTAGTTTTCCCATAGAAACAAAAATCCATGAGAATACAGGGAAACGACATATGCTGGATCTTGCGAATGAATGATTTTTATTCCACAATTTTTTCATGGATTTGGTAAATGATTTTTGTTCAACAATGTTTTCATGGATTTGGTGTTGACGATGGATTTGAAGGACTATTTTTGTTCAACAATTTTTTTCGTAGGTTTGATGTGCAGAAGGCTAGAAATTTCTTGTGTTTTGCCATAGATGCAGTGTTCACTAAACTTGAGATATTAAGTCTTGCCTCAACTTAACACACCTTCACTTCGATGCCACATACTGGTTTTTCTGGGATTTGTCATTACCATGCTACTCCCTCTAAATTATAGTCGTTTAAGGTTTGTACACGATTATTAAGAAAATGATTAATTGTGTTGATTTCAATGGTAAAATTAATATCATTTACTAAAACACCTTTATTAATTGTAGTTAGTGGAGTAGTTAAGTTAAATGAAATTCAATAAATAAGGATGTAATAATGGAAAAAAGTAATAAATGTTGTATTGGTATTCTAAAGTGACAATTATTTTAAGAAAAAGAAAAAATACTAAAGAGACAATTATTGTGAGATGGAGGAAGTACATGACCACCAAGAGATTGGACCTTTCAGAAGATAAATGCCATGATTTCTAACACCTTTCATGATTACAAGGGATCCCTTCAACACAATGTCCGCTTATTAAAAACAAATTTCATAATTGACCATACGTTGTGTCATAAGAGAGTTCCAGGGATCATTTATACTGGGTTAAGCACCATGTCTTAACCCAAAATTTTAAAGCATTGAGTTTGTCTTCGTGAATTTAACTCAGTTCGTATGGACAATGTATAATATATGCAAGGTCCGAGGTTCAATCCGGCCACCACAAAAAAAAACATTGGGTTTATATTTCCTCTCACTTATATATTGTTCGACCTTCACATTTTCAAGCGATGTGAGATTTCTAACTCACCTAACGCTTGCCACACACAATCTTCCCGTCAAGAGTGAGTTATACATTCATATGCTTCCCCCTCAACCGGAAACTTTTTTCATCCACATACACTTACACCGTCGTTGGCTGCTCAACGCAACACGCTGCCTAACTACCATTCTCTGAAAGACTTTCGACACAAAGAGCCGCTCGAACTCTTTGTCGAACCACTGATTCAAATAGCACTTGTGTGGTAGTGTCATGAGCGACCACACAAGTGAGTTAGACATCACATTTTACTCAACTTGAAGACATTAAAATTATAACCTTTCTCACTTACATATTACTCAACCTTCAATTTTTCAAATAACGTGGAACTTCTAACTCACTTTATACTTGCCAAAACACCATCCCCTTCCTTTTTTTCTAGTCGTGAAAGCTAATTGCTTTATATAATTAAGCAATACGAGACATATTCCAAGTATAGTGTGCTATCTGAAATTTGAAATTTATAGCAAAATTAATTATGCTTTAGTAAAACAAAAAATTATACTAGTGTCGAGAAAAATAACTCAGAATAATTATATAGAAATATGAATTACTTCTATCAATTGGATTAAAATGGATCTCACATCATGACTTGCAAGTTGCAAGTGTACGATTCATTTCAAATTGTTGAATTTGTCTTCAAATCATGATGTTGTGAAACCCAAAATCGTGTCGCGATTTTGTTGGTAGAATGTATTGTTTTTGCTGAAGGCAAAATTGTGGCACGATTTGTGCAGGCGTGACGCGATTTCTGGATAAGGTTGTCGTACCTTGGGTCGTACGCAAAAATCGTGGTGCGATTTTCTTAGGCATGGCGCGATTTTGTCTGTCATTGTGTACTATTTAAGTGTTTCAGCTCATTTTTGAAGAGAGAAAGAGAGAGAGGTTCAAGAGAGAAAAATTTGGGAAATCAAAGGAGGTAACTTTAGGGTTGAGAGTCTTTGATTAGAGTTCTCTTGGGTTGGGAAACATTGTAAACACCTTGGGTGAGTGAAAATTATTGAGTGTCTTGTTCATTTGTGAGATTGAGAAAATGGGTAGAAATTAGGGTTGTTCTTTGTGAGCTTGTTGAAGCTAATTTCTTGTAACCCATTTATATCTCTTTGTAAGAACTCATTGATAGTGGATTGGAGAGATCGATCTCTCCCCGAGAGTAGGTCAAGTTGGACCGAACTGGGTCAACAATCTTTGGTGTGTTTGTTTCTCTTCTCTCTTTATCTTTTGCTTGTGGTTTTGTGTTTTTCACTTTGATTCCTAGATTAGATATAGGTGTTGTTATTGTTGTTATTGCTTGTGTTTACGTTGATATTGGTTACTACTTTCCTTTGCTCCACACATCATAGCTTGTATTGGTGTGATTTTGAGTCGGAATTCACAACAATTGGCGCCCACCGTGGGGCATATGAGTGAATTGGTTTAGTGAGTACCATGAGTTCAAAGTGGGATATTGAGAAGTTCACCGGAAGTAACGATTTTGGGTTATGGAAGGTGAAGATGCAAGCGGTGTTGATACAACAAAAGTGTGAGAAAGCTTTGAAGGGTGAAAGTGCATTACCGGTCACCATGTCACAAGCGGAGAACACCGAGATGGTGGACAAGGCTAAGAGTGCCATTGTCTTGTGCCTCAGGGATAAAGTTTTAAGGGATGTCGCGAAGGAACCTATCGCGGCGTCGATGTGGTCAAAGTTGGATTCATTGTACATGACCAAGTCTTTGGCTCATAGACAATTCCTTAAGCAACAACTCTACACATTCAAGATGGTGGAGTCAAAGACCGTGACGGAGTTCAACAAAATCCTTAATGATTTAGAGAACATTGAGGTGCAACTTGAGGACGAAGACAAAGCTATACTCTTGTTGTGTGCTCTACCGAGATCATTTGAATTCTTCAAGGATACCATGCTCTATGGCAAAGAAGGCACTGTCACCTGATGAGTAAAACCGCAAGTGTACGGTTTTACCGAAGTAGTAAAAAGAGAGTATCGTTCCAACAGGGAGTTGTTAAATTTAATTAACTTTTAGGAGATGATTAGAAGAAAGTTTAGTTGTAAATATTGGGTTTTTAGAAGTTAAAAAGAATAATAATAAAAAGCACCTTGAGATTATTGGTTCATCATAATAACAAATCCTTCACAAACAAACCCTAAACCGTAACTTTATATTCGACCTACTTTCTAAAGACAAGTTTCTCTTTAGCGTATCAAAGCTTCTTTAGAAGTGCAGTGAGTGTGTTCCTCTAGCAACCACGCCTATTCTCATGGTTGATTGCTAT
>Ga0315913_1000961_pt1 | contig 29435 bp, 14 predicted proteins | sample MpolsnodulesMG_FD_207736 | JGI IMG/M metagenome (GOLD analysis project Ga0315913, IMG submission 207736) | Medicago polymorpha root nodule microbial communities from Los Angeles, California, United States - small nodules | ecosystem: Host-associated > Plants > Roots > Nodule | place: USA...
ATGCATGAAATTATATTATGTTGAGACATTCAATCGTGTATCTAGTGATCTAGCGAAGAACAAAATAGCTTACACAAAATACAGCGAGAATAGAAAGATGTGTGAACTCCATTGTAGAAGCTTGGAACATAATATGTGTATTAGGCTGGTGAAGAAGTGTTACAATGCAGCTACTACTATATATAGTGAATTTGATGACCTCCTCATAATGAACATGTTGTCGTTTTGTAATCTAGTTAATGTATTAATATTATTAATAGACGTAAATATTCCACTTCTTTTTAAACATAGATACTTCTACGGTTAGAAGATTAAAATCATCACACTTATGTTGACACTATTTACCTCAACTTATTATTTACCATGGGTAAATATTTTTTTTTCTTTTTTAGAAGTGCACGGGCAAATAATATTAAAAATTTAAAAATGAACAAAACATACTTGGACCGAAACCAAACCAAAAGTCAATTTTTAAAGTTCTAAAATGTTCAATACATGATTTCCAAAATGAAATTTCATTTTTTTACTTCTTAATAAGTATCTTCACTTATTCATTTTGGTTATATTTAGTTATAAGTAACCTAGTTAACCTAAGGTAACTCTATATTGCAATACCTTGCATGTAAATTTCAATGTTTTAGCAATGCATAAATACACATCACTAATTTAGTCGTAACTGTTTAACCTTAATATAATCTCATGATACTAAATTAAAATCTCATAAGAGCTATTACAAAAAATTATTACTATCACTTTGTATAGTAAAAAATATTTTCTCCTCTTAATTTTTTTTCTAATACACATCAAAAAATTGCCACGCAACCGAATTGTCTTTTTTCTTCAAATAGATTTGGAAGCTTTAATTTTTTCCAAGTTACAATATATTTACATTACTTTCCTAAATCAATTAATCAATTTTCTCACAAAGATTTCTAATAAGGCAACACGATACCAATAATGCAAGTAGACACATCACCATCTTGTGTGACTCAAGTTGATTTTTTTCTGTTCATATATGCACCGACATATAGCCACGGATATTTGACCACAAAACATCGGAAATTGGTGTGTTAACATTTGGCCTAAATGGGGGATAGCCCATGTGTCTGGAGTTAGATAATGGAAATGACATTAAATAAAATCAGGAACTTGTAATATGTTCTAGTAATTAGATTTACGATGTCTTTCAAGCGTGTCAATTTCTGGAAACAACACTAGGAAGACCTTTGCAGGAGACATGTTTGAGTTCACTTTGCTGAAGTCTTTCAAGGTTGATATTCACCCTCCTAGAGCCCCCTTGATCAAAGAAGTTATATGGCAACCACCAATTTTTCATTGGGTTAAAGCTAATACTGATGGAGCACTCACCAAAAATCCAATGAAATCTTCTTGTGGAGGCATTTTTAGGAATGCTGCAGGAACCTGTTTAGGTAGCTTTGTTCAGAATCTCACCACTAAGTCTTCATACATTGTTGAGATGCATGCTGCAATTTTAGCTATTGAGATTCCCTATGAAAAAGACTGGCATAATCTTTGGTTAGAGACAGATTCACAATTGGTTCTGCTTGCTTTCAAAAAGAAGACTCATGTTTCTTGGGAGCTAAGAAACAGATGGATTAATTGCCTAGAGTTAATTAAGAATATGAATTTTTTTGTAACACATATCTATAGGGAGGGGAACTCTTGTGCAGATGGTTTGGCTAACATTGGTCTAGCTCTATCTGCATTTGCTTGGTTCCCCTTAGTTCCTGATAGTATTTTGTTTGATTACTCAAGAAATAGGCTTTGTTTGTCTAATTTTAGGTTTGTTTCCTTTTGAGAAGGTGTAGACCTAGTTCCCCTTCGCTTTTATACTCCTTTTCCTTGTTTTCAATGAAGTTTGGGTGATGCTCTTTGCATTACTCTTGCCAAAATAAACCAAAAAAAAGATTTATGATGTCTTGCCATAAAATATCATATACTGACATGCGTCTTAAGTTTTGTCAAATGACACTTGTTAATTATAGGACATTGTTAATTAGTGTTTTAAGAATATTGATTAAAGAATCTATGAAAGAAAATTTTGTCTTGAGTATATAAATTCTTTTTTTTTATTTTGTTAACTTTTCGGTTTTTAAGAGAATGGGTCTTGGTAATCTGGACATTTGATCGTGAGGTAAGTACAATACAGATTGGCTAAGAATTGTTCCACGCAAGAATAGAACTCGAGTTCTTCCGAACAATTCATCATTTTGTGAAGATCATTAATCACCAAGTTCAATCACTTGGTTTACAACTTGTTACTTTTGTCAATACAATGATTACACCACTTTATAATACAAACTTTTTACTTTTAATACTTTAATCAATGACTTAAGGGCACGTGTCAGCTTTCTTGTTAATTATAATGGTCTTGTTAACTTGTATCCTAAGTATGCATAGTAAGGAATGTACAAGTAGCAACTTTGCAATAGAAAACATAATATCTCAACTTTATTTTGAAGTTGAATGTGCGACTTTTTAAACATATATTCCTATTCATTAACATATAGCCTTAAAGACACATATGTTAACATTTGCCTAATTTAACAATACTACACTTGAATTTAAATTTACTCTGTTTATCTACCTTCAATTTATTTTTGCACTACACACATATGAAACCTCTCATTTCACGAACATGCCATCTTATTTGCAACATTGCCAGAAAATGACAAGTTCCGCCCAAGATCTTATATTTTTTTATTATAGATAATTAATTGTATTAATGATCAAAGTTGTGTATTAACATGTATGAAATGATTGACTATATCATGTATTTAGGAATAGGGAAGTAATTGTCTAGTCGTTGGGTTTTGGCGATCAAAGGACAAAATCTCGTGATCAAAATAGCGGCCCTTTATAAATGATATAAATGCACACATCTATATAATTGAAGACATTAATTGAACATTTATACATCAAAAGTATAGTAATAAAAATGTCCATTTATTGTAAGAAATGGAGAGGATCTCAACTTCTTTTTATTCTTTAAAAAAACAGGGAGTGGTCCATTAATAAAATAGGTTATAGGTGCAAGGAAAATGGAGCGGTCCATTCTAGTGCAGGAAAAAAAAAATCCTATACACACACTTTTGAGTCTTTTTCTGTTATTTTATAAAACATTGTCTTGCTAACTTATTCTCTTGAGATATATGTTACGAAATTCACATGTAAATAATTTGGATTAAAAAAAAGTAATTTGTATACTTTTACGAATTTAAATACATCCTTTTGTCAAAAAAAAAAGAATTTAAATACATCCTTTTAAAAAAGAATTTGAATACATGACTTTTGCGACAATTTTTCATATGAAGTTTCTTCATATGTGTCATTATATTTCTTATAAACATAAGCAGGAATGAGATTACTAGTGTTATAGACTATCCAACTTATAATTCCTATATCTATATTATAAGTAAAAAATAATTGTAGTTCTAATCTTGTTAGTCATATGGCTTACATTCAACCCCTTCTTTTCATCATACAATAAATTATAGTTTCTCTTTTAAGTATGGTATAGGAATTGGTCGTTTGGTGCACCCAGGAGAGTCAAATTGACATTGGTATGCGTCTAGGTGGTTGAAAGATTTAATGAGTATAGAGGATATGATGGGATGAAATTGAGGAATGGTGAGACAGGTGGAAAATGGTGAAAACACTAGTTTTTGGTGAGATATTTGGGTGGGAAACACACCACTTTATGTTACATTCCCGCGCATTTATTCTATTTCAAACCAAAAGGAGGCAAAGGTGGGTGAGATTAGGGAGGTGGGTAGGTTAAATTGGTGTAGACAACCTTTTATTTGTGGTTGAGGGAGTTAATTGATCGTATTTTGGTTTTAATTGGGGGTTTGAGTGGTTCGAAAGATGAGGATTGTTAGGTATGAAGGACGAAGGGGGAAGGCGTGTTCTCTGTGAGATCCGCCAGCAAGGTGTTAGAAGTTATTCTTTTACTTGATGGCGGGTTGACTATGTTGGAGGAGGGAGTGTTTAGGTAGCTTTGGAAGAGTTTGACGCTGTCAAAAGTGGTGGCTTTTTCTTGGAGGCTACTTCTTAATCGTATTACGACATGATCAAATCTTGCCTTAAGAAAGTTTTGGAGTCAGAAGCTACAATAAATTGGGTGTTGTGTGGAGGTGGTGTGGAAACTTCAACCCCCCTTTTTTTACATCGTAACTTTGTAGGAAAGGTATTGGCAAAGGTGTTGTGTTAGATAGAATTTAATTTGGTTACCATTTCCAAATTGTTTATGCACTTGGAGTGTTGGTCCGAGGAGGCAAAGAGTAGGAAACTCCATAAAGGATTTTGGTTAATATAATTTGGCATGCGTCGTTTTGGGTGATAAAAAGAGAAAGAAACAATAGGATTGTTGGCATTTTAAGACGGTTTTTCAACAAAAAAAATTAATCCTCTTTGTGGAACAAGTCTTGATGAACGGATGATTAAATCAATAATCACAAATTAACAAACACATACTTAAATATTTTAAAGATTCATGAGTTTACCTCTTGAAGTGCATAACATTTTTAGTCGAATCGTTTATGATCATGAGCAAAGCTAAGTAGAGATGCCTCTACACAGTCAACACGAACATAACTTCTTCAAAGATTAGTGATAGCCGAAACGAATGGAGCTTCAAAGAAGCTTTTTCAAAATCACACCATGATTTGGTGTAGTTATTTACATGTATTGATTCATCAAAAGTTGTGACACTATCAGTTGAAATCGCGACGCGATTCAACAAGCTTTAAACAATGGTCTTCTGTATGAATTCTAATGAAGGCACGATCCAGGAAAATCATGGTGTTATTTCATCTCGGGATCTGTACACAATAGAAGCATTCTTTTATCATTTATCGAGTAATCTTGAAAAGTCAAAGGAACTTATACACTAAGTGTTGAGTTTGTTTGGGTGAGATTCTTGGATTGGGAAATACTTCATGAACATGTTGGATATTGAGATCTCAATAAAAGAAGAATTATAAAAAACTTGTTTTCATGTTTTCTCTTAGGATTTATTGTGGGTTTGAGTGCCTCAAATTATTGGAACAGATCGATCCGTATAGTACCTCAAATTATTGTACACATTTTTTTAATAAAAAATTGTGTCGGTAAATATTGTTAGAAGATATGATATGTTGAATTGATATGTATTCTAGGGGAGTTTTAAGTTTTAATTACTTTTAAAACAAGTCATTAAGCACATAACTTCTTTAGTATCTATAAAGGTTTAAGTGAAACGATATGTCTTTGTGATTGGTAATTTTAGTTCAACCCTAACAAGGATAGAAGTTTCTTTACATCAAAGACACAAAAACCTTATGTTCTCACCAATAGTTCTAATTAGTTTAGAACTAGTTTTATTTAGAAAATTTAGATTAGATAAAACTCTTACGAGTTATGCTGCATAAGATTTGACACTTGCACATCATATGCCTCCCTATGCAAGACTTCGAAAGTAAAATCAAGGATAGCCAAATAGCATTTAGATGACACAAGGATGCTCATTCACATCACTATCAGGTACCCAAGCAATGGCCTTGTTACCAACAAAATGGCAAATAGGGACTGTTCCAGGTTTGACTTTGAGAATTTCATAGAGCACAACAGGATCCACACCTCTTGTATCATGGTGGCAGACAGTTAGTGCCTTAGCTTTGGTTCCATCTAAAGCCACCAATGGCACCATGTAAGTTGTAGTTGCATTAACTTGGTGACAATAAAATACAACATTTTTGAAATTCAATCTATGACACATCACCGCTTTATCTCCAATTTTTTTCACTTCATCCACCACATATTGGTCCTTATTTTTTGCAAAGGAACTTGAAATCACATTAATATTGGTCCCAAGCTTTGAAATGGCAAAATCTACCATTGATTCTAGGGATAGTGCACAATACTTATCTTCTCCCACAGCTGATGGGCTTCCACAATAGTTGTCAAGCCCTTGTCTCTCTTTTTCATCCCACATGTGAGTTGTAATAGGGTGTCTCTCTTTTTCGTTCCACATAAGAGTTGTAGCCGGTTGTCTCTCTTTTTCGCCCCACATGCGAGTTGTAATAGGTTGTCTCTCTTTTTCATTCCACATGTGAGTTGTAATAGGGTGTCTCTCTTTTTCGTTCCACATAAGAGTTGTAGCCGGTTGTCTCTCTTTTTCGCCCCATATGCGAGTTGTAATAGGTTGTCTCTCTTTTTCATCACCAGATTTAAAAGCATCACTTGATTTCTTAGGCCATATGTGAGCTCCAAAAGATTGTCTTGTTTTTTCGTTTGTGTTGTCACCCGAAATTATTTTTTCATTTCTCCATCCACAAATGCCCAAGTTAATTTTATTTCCAGGATATAGTTCATGCTCCAAAAAAAATGTCCAATACTGCTTACTTTCTTCACCTCTTATGGGTACATTGGTTCCGCTCTCTGCACCATCAAAGATTGAAAGTAACTCTCAACGCATAAATAATATAATAATATATTCATGGATAAGGAAAATAAAATTTAGTATATATTTTTTAGATAATAACTCTAGTACTATATATTCCTTAAAAAAAAAAAAAAAACTCTAGTACTATATATCAAAGTATCATCCTTTCCCAATTACACTACTAGAAAAAGCAAAATTAGGGAGGGAAATTAGTGATGGAAAAAATAAAATCCCTCACAAATTCATTGGTCGTAAAATTTAGTAACGGAATTAGAGAGCAATTTCACGTTTTCCCTCTCTAAATTTTCCTCACTGATTTTTGTTTTTTTAGTAGTGTTATTGGACTAGCAATTTAGACCAAAAGAAAAACAAACAAAATAAATAAAATGATTAGTTGTTGCAACTTTTTTGATATTTTTACAAATATACCATCAGAGAGAATGGTGAAGTATTAGATAATACAAAAATATTCAAAAGACAAACCTTAAATGAAAGATACATATAAGTTTTATAAGTCAACTTCAAATTAATTTGTACCTTTTATAAGATCATCTTATTAAAAAAATGTGGGAGAGATCGTTTAAATATATTTTTTAAGAAGGAGATTGTTGTAATATTATAAATATCAATGTAAAAAATTCATTCAAAATGTGAAAAGTGCATATGAATTGATTTGACAATAATGACAAAAATTCGTGACTAAAATATTTAGAGGAACATAACTTGCAATAAAGTTTTAGAAACACTAAAAGAAAATTTGAGATGTTTACAAAGATCAAAAACTTGTTTAAAATGAGTAACAAAAGTCTCCATAAACTTAACTTAATTAGTAATGACATTGTATTCTATATACGGCTGAAGTAGGAACTTTAATCTTCTAACTTATTTATTTTAAGAGATAATTTTTAATCAAGAGGCTACTCTGCTAAAGATAAAATGAGTAATTATTCATTTATTAACCGGGCAACAACAAATCCGACAGAGCCTTGGGCAGAGGAGTGTTGGGCCAAATGGATTTCCAATAGCTTTCCTCAGACTGTGATGCATTGATTCCCACAAGAGCCAACTGCAAATATTACGGTGTTAATCAGTGTCATTAGATTAGAACAACTATTAAATCAATCAAGGATTATCATAATTTGTGTCTTAAGGGCTTGTTAACAACTTAAAAAGAGCAAACTTTTATTGAAAAATGTAATATTCTTAACTTTTAAGAAGTTGAATGTATGGTTTTTTACACATATATTTCTATAATGAATTCCTTAACATGTGCCTTCGAGGGCACAAGTTAGAATTGTCATCAATCAATACTTCCTCTATTCTACTACAGTAATCGATTAATATGAACATTTTTTTTATTAATAATCGATTATTATCAAGTATTGATGCATTTATTTATTAAATAAATGTAAAGTAGAAAGAATAATGAATTGAAAGTGCTGCATATAATTGAAAAGCACAAAAATTGATTGGAAGAAGTTAAGACAAGCAAAGAAGTAAATAGCTTACACAAAATAGAGAGAAAACAGATAGATGTATGAACTGCATTGTGGAAGCTCGAAGCTTGATTATTGTGTATATGAGGAAGGTGAAGGATTCTTACATGCCCTATATATATAAAGTGAATTTGGTGGGCCTCCTCATATATTAAACTAATCTCTTGTCAAAAAATATATTAAACTATCGATGAAATATACACCACCAAAAAAAACATCTATGAAATATACTAAAATAACCAAAATGGTGCGATCAAGTGAGAGATGCTTTGGTCAGTTAATAGTTCAACCTCTGGCGGATGCATCTGAGACAAATGTTAGACAGGAGATTAACCACTTTTATATGCATCTCAATTTTTTTTTTAGAGATTAATCTCCGCAGTTGGCCGTGGAGATAGTTTACCAAAAAAAATCTATTAAAAATATCATGTTTTTAGTTTGATTATTTGCAAATCTCTAAACTATTTCTTTATTTTCAATAATAAAGGTACGGAGTTTTTTGGCAAATTTGTTTGACAAAACGTATTATGTTTCAAATCATACAAATTTTTTAAATGAATTTGGGACGATTAATTTGGACGATACACATAATTTCGTCTGGAATTTGTCTGAAAGTATTACGTCAATTTGTGCGAAAAATATTTCGCACAAAGGGTGGGAATATATATATATATAGTATTAGTCCAAAAATATTTTGAAAATTTATCCGTTCAAAATATGTGCAAAATTTGATAGAGAACACGGGAGGAGTTCACCCAAATAAACTAAGTAGTAATTGAGGAATAGATATGTCTGATGAGAATTTCAGGATGACAACCAATAAAATGTAGGTTATTACCCATGTTTTGAATAAGGTTTAATTGCAGTTTTGGGATCTCTTAAGTATCAGACAGTTGCGAATTTGACCACCTAACAAAAACAATAACAACTAAGCCCTTATGTTAAGCTCATTTTACAGGTTTGGCTCCCAGGCCAATTTTGATACATTCAACGTACACGTGGACGTGTATAATTTTTAATTTAAAAATAAATAAAAATGTCACGTGTAATGCTTTATTTTTTATTTTATTTTTTATTTTTATAAAAAAAAAAATTGTTGCAAAAAATAGGTAGCTAGCAAAGAACTATGCTACCAAAATATATTGATAAAGAAACAAAGAAAACAAAAGGAGGGGACCAAGTCAAGACCTTCCTAAATATTAACATATCTGAAGTTTGGTATTCCCTAACTTGTTTTCTGCAACAACAAAAAAAAACCTCTAATAAACATAGGCAGATCAAGCCTAACAGTTAAATTCTTAACATGTTTTTTTAATTTAGAAATAAATAAAAATAATTATTTTAATTTATTTTTAAATTAAAAATTATTTTGAATTTAAAAATTATTTTAATTTATTTATTTTTAAATTGAAAAATTATTTTTTTAATTAATGCATTACACGTGGCATTTTTATTCAATTAATGTGTCACGTTATAAAATCCATAAAGCTAAAAATTGACATAGAAACTATTTTGAATGACATTTTACAATTTCATAATCGTATTTTACATTTTCTACAACGACAAAACATTAATACTATTTTGATCAAAGTTTATAATTTTAAGGCTAAATTGCATTTTTTGCCACCTAAGTTTCAAAATGTTGCGATTTTTATCCTCTACTAAAAAAATAAAAATTTTGTCATTTATCTTTAGAGAAATATGCTCTTTTGACCCTCTAACTTTATGAAAATATATTCATGTGACCCTCTATTGTTAGGAAAATGAGCGCTTTTAACCCTTTATCTTTACAAAAGGTTGCAATTTCTGCCTTTTGTTTTGAAACATGTGGCGTCTTCTCATAAGCTTTGCAACGTTTTGTAAAATTAAGGGGTAAAATTTTAATTTTTTTTAATACGAGACCAAAATCACTACATTTAAAACTTAGGGGGTGAAAAGTGCATTTTAGTTTAATTTTAATGATCAATTTTCCTATTAACTCCAAGCCTTTGTTTGGTATGAGAGAAATAGAGGAGAGTGGGATAGAGAAGAGAAGTTGGAGATTTCTCTTGTTTGGCAAGAAGAGAAATTGAGAAGAGAGAAGAATAAATGGTGGGCCCATACCTTTTTTGTTTCTCTTCAAAAGTGAGAAGAAAGAGGGAAGAAGACAAAAAAGTCTATTATGTCATTGGTTTTTTAATTAATCATAAATTATAATGTTGTCTTATCAAGGATATTTTTGTCTTTTAAAAATAATAACATTTCTTTCTCTTCTATTTCTCTTTTTTTTCTCTTATACCAAACAATACATCAAATCTTATCTATTTCTTATCCTTTTCTCTCTTCACAAACTCTCTCTTATCTATTTCTCTCTTTCCAACTTCTCTTCCGAACCAAACACACCCCAAATAATCTAAGACCATGAACAATTGGTTTGTTATCTAACTCTACACGTGGTTAAAAGATTAATGAGTACATATGTTTGTTTAATATGGACCTTTAAAAAAGTTTAAATAACCTTTACTAAGTATTAAAAAATAAATTTTATAGCAATAAAGAACGTATATATCATGTACTCACTCTGTTGTCAATTATAAATAAATTTGATTTTTTAGATTCATTCAATTAATGATGTATGTGATCTATGATATGAGTCACGTACATCATTAATTGAATGAATCTAAAACATCAAATTTATTTATAATTAGCAACGGAGTGAGCAGTTGGCTAGGTTTGAGTATTTTCCCACGGATTTTTAATTGAGGTATAACCTTAACACGATTGAAACTTGTTACTACTACTAAAAGAACTCATTGGAAATTGGTATAACCATTTGGCAAATTAGTGGTGAATTCCAAGCTACGACTTGGTTGTCTTTAATTTCTTAGCAGTCAGGGAGCTTGTAACATTTAATAACCAGATTAATTTTATATGTATATAGTATATGATGCATTTGCCATGCAACATGACATCTAGTCCATCTGTCTGAAGTTTGATTTTGCAAATGACACCTATTATATGAATTGGTCATGCAACATGTCATCTGGTCAATGTGAGTGAAGTTTGATCATGCAAATGACACCTATTAATTCTATGGTCTTTTTCTAAATTACTTTAAAGAATTGTGAATAAATAATTGCACTACTTTTAACATAAAATTTATCTTCTTTTTTTAACTTCTCAAACTATTTTAAGGGCGATTTTTAACATTTAAAAAATAAATTAATAAGTAGTGCAATTTCAACTAAAAATAATTGCACTGCTTTTAACATAAAATTTATCTTCTTTTTTAACTTCTCAGACTATTTTAAGGGCCATTTTTAACATTTAAAAAAGAAATTAATAAGTAGTGCAATTTCAACTAAGGTTGTTGATTAATAAGTAGTGTAATTTCAACTAACTATCTATTTCAACTATGGTCATGTTAATTTTCAGTTTTCTTATCTGAAAAGACTGTCTTCATAGGATGTTACTTCTAGATTTTGGGTGAGTTGTTTATTTCTTATATATGTATCAATTAAATCGCATATTTGTCTAATAAGTCTAATTTTATCGAACTTCATTTTGTAGATGCTTGAGTATCCTGCGTTTTGCGAGTTGACATTGAACAAACAAACTACTTCGTTGTTTCTGGTTGATGATTGCGACAACGAATGTAATTGCATTCTAATTTTTGGATCGTTTCCATATAAGCACTTTTAAAATGGAGAACAATGGAAGAGTATGATTGATGCTCGCAGAATTCATGAGGACAAAAAAAGTCATGGTTGGTGCTCCAATGAACAAAATTAGTTCAATAAAAATAGCAATGAGATTAAAAAACAATTTTATACTTAGTCTGGTCCTAAATATAAGAGAAGTTTTTTTTTCCAGGTTCATAGAATAAATTATGTACTTAGTTTATATTATAGTTTTGATACAATAATTTAATGAACCTAAAAAAAGATTCTTCTATTATATTTAGGACCGGAGGACGTAGTAGTTAATATCCTCATCAACTTGGTCGTCATCTAGACAAGTGCACTTAAGATTAATGAGAATTTCTTCATTTCAATGCGATATCGATGAAAAATTGCGTTCTTTTAATGTCAATTAAGCGTCTTCCCATAACAAAATTTATGTATCTTAATGTCATTTATGTGCTTTCTCATTGCAAAAATTGTGGCATTTAATATCATTTATGCGCATTTCTGTTACAGTTTTTCATACTGTAACGAGAATGCGCATAAATGATATCATTTTTTTTATATTGTAATCGACAATCGTTAACACGTTTGCAAAAATTATGGTTTTTAATATCATTTATGCGCATTTCCGTTACATTTTTTTGTCATTAAATGTCATTTATGCGCCTTCTCATTACAAAATCTCCGCATTTTAATGTAATTTATATGTTTTCTCATTGTTAAAATTTTGACTTTTAATGTCATTTAAGTGTCTTTCCATTCCGAAATTATGCACTTTACTATCATTTATGCACTTTTACGATAGAGAATATTTGTATTTTTAAGTCATTTACGTGCATCCGTTTTACAAAAATTTCTTCAGTTTAATGTTATTTACGCACCTTTATATTACAAAATCTCTGATTTTAATGTCATTTATGCACTTTTTCTTTACATAATTTCTGAATTTTAATGTTATTCATGAGTTTCTCATTATAAAAATGATGCCTTTTAATGACATTAATGTGATTTTATATTAAAAAATATTTGTATTTTAACATCATTTATGTACATTCTTTCTAAAAAATTCTTATGTTTATGACATTTACGCGTCTTTATATTACAAAATCGCAACGTTTTAATATCAGTTATGTGTCTTCCCTTTACAGAATCTCTGCATTTTAATGTTACGTATGTGTTTTCCCATCATAAAAATTATAGTTATTAATGTCATTTATGCATTTTTACGTTAAATAATATTTATGTTTTAATGTCATTTATGTGTCTTTTCTTCACCAAATCTATGTGTTCTAATGTCAGCATCCCCTTTACAAAATCTCCATATTTTAATATCATTTTTGTGTCTTCCTATTGCAGAATCTTTCCGTTTTAATATCATTTATGTTTCTTCCTGTCACAAAAATCTCTGTTTTAATGTAATTTAAAACGCATTCCTTTTACAAAATCTCCGTATTTTAATGTCATTTATGTGTCTTCCCGTTACGGAATCTCAATGTTTCAATATCATTGAAGTGCATTCTCATTACAAAAAAAATTCAATTTAAAGTCATTTATGAGAATCTTGATTTATATGCGTTTTAATGTCATTTATGTGTATTGGCCTTACATAATTTATGGGTTTGCTGCCTCTAATTGTGCCTTCTCAACATAAATGCTTCAATCATTTAATGCAACCACTCTTCTAGAATGTTTCGGAAGAGATTTGTTCACTCTATAAATAGATCGTCAACCATAACTTTGACATTGTAGATTACCCTCTACAACAGAAGTTTATTGTCAAATACCATTTTTGTTTGCGAATATCATGGCCAAAGTTTTTACTCCTCCGTCATCTGTGTTAGGTGGAAAAAGGATTTGAAGATGAAGGTTCATGTGGGTCATACTTGATGCTCTCGCTTGGTCAATCATTAAAGACATTGTTGGGATATACTTGTGAATGTCTGTGTTCTCACATGGTCATTGAGTGTGGCAGTCATATTTCCAACAGGTAAATGGAAGTTGATGGTCTCCTCGTGCCACCTCTCTGACAATGCGGTGATGAGGGCACCATTGATGTTAACAAACTCAGTTTGTAGAAGCGGGGCAAGACTAGATCCATTAACTCTATCCCAAAGCCAATTTGCACCCTTTCCCAATATTGTCAACTTGTCAGCCTTAAGCTTCCTTCCGTGCGAGAAAAGCTTCACCCAATGCGTCCTCCCAAACTGAAATACAAAAAAGAAAACAATCAACAAACCGTTGAAAATATAAACATTTGAATAACTAAAAAGTAAACATTTTAACATACCAATTGAGGGTGCCCCTAATATGGACCATAAAAATAAAGGTCCATTGGTGGACCTATACATATGACCTACAACAACCAGTTAGCCTTCATGTTAATAATTGAAATTGAAATTTAATTAAGTGAGGTATGTCTCCTTTACAAAATGCCTCTCCCTTCCCCAAATTATCTGTATTTTACATCTCCATTGTTGGACCTTCATGCTTCATCTCTCTCTCTCTCTCGTTGGAACCTCACCCAACACCACCTCATTGTTCCCCAAATATCGGCCTTCATGACAACCATATGCAACCAAATCAATTGAGAAGAACTTCCTAATACAAATCATCAAACTCAATGATCTTGGGTTGCTTAATTTTTTATATTTTCGAAGCTCATCGTAATTTTTTTCTTCCATATAACTGACATTAAAGTTAAATTAACAAAATGTTGTTTGGGTTTTTGTTTGTCTCATGTAGCTAAGGGATTACATCCAAATGAAAATAGGACTGGCATATGTTGTAGCCAAAACAAAAATGAAATTGCTCTGACATATATGAAAGGTTAATTTTCCTAAAGCAATTTTGAGCGACTGCAAAATAAGATAAAAGTTCAAAATTCTAAAAGTTAATATACAATTTATGTATTATTCAACCTTCATTGTAAATCCAAATCACATGATTGAACTTGAAAGTGAAAAATGGGTCAAGATCCACTATCTAGATTTGTGTAGAAAACTTTCTAGTGGTATATTCTGTTGATTCACGCAAAACACAAGATTGAACTTAAAAAATAAAAACAATCAATGTTGTCAAGACTATTTTTTTAGCTCATTCTCCTTCTATACACCGACTCTAGAAGTGAATTTCGTTGCAGATCTAGCATGTTGAGATGATTAGAAGGATAAAGTAGTTGTTGTTTTTTATTGCCAGCATATTGGGATATTATGGGTATTTCTAATTTACAGAATAAACCTCAAAAATTAGTAATTGAAGGTGACTGGATGTTGCAGGTCACTTGTACAGGTTCATCGGTGGACCCTTTTCTTTAGGGTCCATATTAGGGGATCCCCAATTGAATTTAAAAAAAAAAATTGAAATAAACATTTTAACATAGCAATTGAATCATAAAAAACAACAATTAAAATAAACATTTTAATGTAGCAATTGAATCGTAAAAAAAATAATAATTAAAATAAACAGTTTAACATAGCAATTGAATCGTAAAAAATAATAATAATTAAAATAAATATTTTAACATAGTAATTGAACCGTAAAAAAAATAAACAATAATTAAAATAAACAATAAACATTTTAACATAGCAATCGAATCTTAAACAAAGAAACAGTAATTAAAACAAACATTTTAACATAACAATATAATCATTAAAAAATTCATAATTAAATAAAATTAAACAATTATACTTACTTTAAAATCACTCCAAAGTAAGCACGCCACAAGTGTATCGAACGATGGTAGAAGCGACATGTCACTAGGGCCCTCGGAAAAAACATTTGGTCCTCGTCATAATGTTGTGTAGGGTCCGCTATCTAAGACGGGCCCGTCTAGGACGATGACCCGTCCCCACTCTTATGTCTGTCGTGTTCCCTTCTAGTAAAAAGGTGCACATCATGCCTCTATGTCCATGCACCGGAGGTCATGGTCTCCTTATCAAGTCTTATCTTGTTTGGGTTATAGACTTATCTACACAACATAAAACGATGAAAAAATCAATCAATTTTTCTTTGAGATATTTTATCAAACACCTAGAGTTCAACATAAAACATTATGAGTGCATTGTGTCATTAATATCTATTTTTTAGTGGTGATTGGGGTTTGAACCCCGGACCTTGCATATATTATGCATTGTCCTTACCAACTGAGTTGAGCTCACGAGTACTATCATTTTAATATCTTAACTACCACACTGCACTCAAACTTACTATAATCAATATTAACAATCCAATTTCTAAGTAAGACATAAACTAGTTAACAAACACAAATAGGATTAGTTTTTTTCAAAATCTATTTTTTTCAAACACAAGGAAATAAGACATAAACTAGATAACAAACACAAATAGCTTTAGATTTTTTTTCAAAATCTCTAAAAAAAATCTCTAGATTTTACTAACATAAAATCTACTTCCTCCTTTTCAAAATGAGTGTCACTTTAGCAAAAAAAAATTGTTTTAAAATGAATGCCACTTTACATTTCCAATACAACTTTAATTTTTTTCTTCCAACTTTACCCTCTCAAACTTTTCTCTCACACAATTTTCAATGCAACTTTAAGTTTGTCTTTTTTTTATAAAGTAAGGTTATTTTAGTAAAATTATTATGACATTTGAATACTTTATTCTATTCTCTAATATGTGTGCAATTGATTAAAGCGACACTCATTTTGAAACGGAGGGAGTATTTCTTTAGAGTTAAAACAAACGCACCCTACCTAAATGTTTTACATGTCACATATAGATGTTGATTTTTTTTTTTGGTCAGGTAGCCTAGTGGCTAGAATTCACCTTATAAGGTGAATAAGTGGGGTATCCGGAGTTCGAACCCCGAACCCTTACATATAATAATGCATTGTCCTACCAACTGAGCTATGCTCGCAGGACATAAATGTTGATTTTTACTTTGTATTTATTGTTTATGTTTATTGCATTTAAAAATAAAAATAAAAACGAAATGGCATGAATCAAGCGGGCCAACCCAAAAAAAAATTGCACTTAACGGGTAGAGTCGAATAAACTCCGACCCACTCTCACTCTCCTCGGTTCATATTACAGTAGCATACCACTCATTCATTCACCTTCAAAACAATTCGCGTTTTTCCATTACCGAAACCAAACCAATACAAACCAGTTGCAATCTTCATCTTCTTCCATTGCCGAATTCAGAGCAACACCACCGCGATGCATCAACCTCAAACTTCACTACAACAATGCATAATCCAAAATCCGCAGCGTCTTTCCTCATAGCCCGCGCTAAAAACTCTCTTCAACTTCGCCACCGTAACAATTATCGCTTTCTCACTTCAACTTCACCGTTACTCTTATTCTCCACGCGTTTATCTCAACCGTTTATCTCCACGCGCTTCTTCTCTGGATATTATAACGCTGAACAGTTCTCTGATGATGAATATGAATGTGATTTCGAGAATCACCAGGTTTTGTTTTCTTTCTCTTTTTTAATTTTTATTTTTGATACATTTAGATATTAGGTTTTGCTTTAAACGTATTTGTAATAATTTATATGAGATTAGTGTTTTGTTTATTATTTTTAAGTTGGTTGAATTTAAGTAAAATGTAATTTACTAGAATTCAATTGTTAACCTTACAAGTGTTGGATATATTTTCTGCTAATTGTATTCTATAAGATATTGAAAAAAGATTTATAATTAATTTTTGGGTATATTTTTTTAGTTTTGATGGAAATATTTTAGGTTTTTAAATGATTTATGTTTAGGGTTTGAAATGAAAACATTAGCGAGAGAAATAGAGTAGCACTTTTAGTAAAAAAAGATGGTGGAAACTTGGCTTAAGTTGTTTGACAATGTAAAGAGAAGACGTGTAGATTCTGTAGTAAGGCAAGTTGATCATATGAAGGTTTCTCGGATCACTAGAGGCAGAGGAAGACCTAGAAAAACTATATGAGAAAATTTTAAGAATGATTTAGAGATTATTGAGTTGGATTGAGATATGATATATAATAGAACGTTATGATGTTGTTTGATACATGTAGCCAAACCCACTTAGTCGGATAAAGCTTGGTTGTTGTTGTTGATTAATGTTTAGGTGTTTTAAGTGGGATTTGTGATTTTTTTCCTTGCACTTTTTTTAATTGATTGAATTAAAGTGATATTGAATTGACAGGTATTCATTTGGTTACTGATATATATATATATATATATATATATATATATATATATATATATTTTGTATTATAACATGTTATGGATGTGCATTTTGCAACAGCAACTCTGTAAAGATTGTTTGTTTGGAAATTTTGAATCAAATATGGAGTTAAATTCAAAATTCTATCAATCTGTTTTGTAGTAATTAGCTTCTGAAATTTGTTATCAACTCTGTCATAAGGCTACTATTTGTGATCTCTGTAGCACCGACACTTTGATCAAAGGTGTGTCAATGTCCAACACGACACATGTGATTACATTCAATTCTGTCATTTTCTCAAATTAAATTACTACCCGTGTCAATCTGTCTGTGTCATGAACGTGCTAGTGCTTCATAGTTTGTGATTTCAGTAGTTCTAAGATAATGCAATGGTTATTGTAGGCATCGTCTACCGTGGCCAACGTGGATGAGTGGAAATGGAAACTCAGTATGCTGTTACGGAACGAAAAGGATCAGGAAATTGTATCTAGAGACAAAAGAGATAGGAGAGACTATGAACAAATAGCCAACCTTGCCAAAAGAATGGGACTTTACAGGTATAAGATATTTATTTTTGTATGCCATATGGAATAAGAATACAGTATCTATTTGCTTGAAGTATCGTCACTTTGATCAACTTTTAATGATTACTTCAATCTTTTAAATGAATCCTTGTTCGTTCTCATCAATCATCAATCAATATTGCCCTTCATTTTAATGTACAGTGAGCTGTTTGGGAAAGTAGTTGTTGCAAGTAAGGTGCCTCTTCCTAACTACCGACCAGATTTGGATGACAAACGTCCACAAAGAGAGGTAATATCTTTGGAGACACAAATTAATTTACAACCCTTTTGTGGGGTTGAATGTTTCAACTAATAGTCTAATACTGAGATTGGTGTCATCCTAGAAATATAATCCTACTCTGTTCCATCATCACAGGTTGTGATTCCACTAAGTTTGCAAAGGAGGGTGGAGGGTTTGGTGCAGGAGTACCTTGATAGACTACAATTAAATTCTGCAAAGACAACCGACTCTCTGGATAATGTGAATTCCACCAATCAGATTAGAGATATAGACATGGATGAAAATGCCAATTCTTTTGTCGATGAATCTGTTATGGAAAAGGTTCTCCAAAAGAGGAGTTTGAGGATGCGTAATATGCAAAGATCTTGGCAGGTTTGTTTTTGTTTGTTTGATTTCTTGATATTTGCTTGTCTATGGTAAAAGCTTACAAATAAAGGGTGGATTTAATGGATGATAAGCAGGTTTCTACACATTATTTGTGTGAAATAAGCTAACATATTTTTTGAAGGCCCATTTGTTGCATTTTTTGTGTGAAAAAATCACCTCTTTAAAAAATTATATCTTTTACGAGTTTTCATCCATTTGTTACATATTTTAAAAAGAATGAGAAACTGAAAAAAACCTAAAAACTGCTTCAAATGAAAAGTTTTAAGTAGCTTCTGTTGCAAATCATTCTCGATAAACGTTATAAAAAATCAATTTTCATTATGGTAACTAAACAAAAAAATTACTTATGTTATTTTTTATTTTATTTAAAAATATCTAAAATTTAATCCGTAAATTATTAAATCTGAAAATCACTTATAATCTGTAACAAATGTTCATAAAAAAATATACACGTATAATTTTAATCAAAATCTAACTAATTTCATAAAAAAATATTGTTCATAATTTACACGCTTTAGCACAATAAAAAGAGCGGACAGACGAGCCGTGCCCGTTTGAACGCTAGGTAATCATAAAGAACATGGAGATAGAGTGCATTACAAGTCCGTATCTTTCGATGATAATAACAATCTTAGAAATGACTGTATGCCGAAATTCGTTGAGGATAATGATACAAAATTTATTCAAGTTTCAATAGTGCAAAGAGCGCAGTGTACGGAAGCACACAGGCTTGTATTATTGACATGGCAAAAGCTTGTATTCCTTGCACGTAGCAACTGTGATTTTAGGTATATGAGTAGATTTGACTTGGTTTCTATATGTTCCATTGTGTAGCCTTCATGTATCTCTTACTCTATATTAGTATTTTACAAGAGGAACTCCCTTTATTATTTTCTGGATTCTATATATAGGAATCACCTGAAGGCAAGAAGATGCTGGAATTCCGGAAGTCTTTACCAGCATTTAGGGAGAAGGAAGGTTTACTTCAAGCTATAGCACGTAATCAGGTATGGTTGCTAGTTTTTTACTTTGTATTATCATTAGATTAGATGTCTGCCAGGTTAGCTACGGGTTATTCTTCAGCATGTTGAGATTGAAAACCAAATTACCTATATTCCCACAATATTTTAAAATTTTGTTATGCATATTAGACAAGAACAGTATAATAACATTAAACTTGGTAAAATTCTTGCTCACAGTCTACCAAACTAGAAAGGAACATCTGCAACTGAGAAGCAAAAATTCAGATGAACTTGACTGAACTGACGCTTAAAATAATCTAATAGGTCCTAAATATTCTACACCCTGTGGAAAAATTGCAATGATATTACATCCCAAAATCAGATTTTATTTTCAATATCTGTTTGCTATTTGAGATTGCATTGTTATCTTATCATGTTGCACATATAAAGAAACAATTTCATTTTGAATTCTTTTATTCATTGATACCTTATCTCTATGAATAATTATCTAGGTAATAGTTATCTCTGGAGAGACCGGCTGTGGTAAAACTACTCAACTTCCTCAATATATATTAGAGTCCGAGATAGAGTCCGGCCGTGGGGCATTTTGCAGCATTATTTGCACACAACCTCGAAGGATATCTGCTATGGCAGTGTCTGAGAGAGTTTCAGCAGAGAGAGGAGAGTCTCTGGGAGAAACAGTAAGTCCTCATTTTCTTGAAATGTACCAAAACAGAAACAAATGTAGTTGTACAGAAAACACGAGTATAAATACTATTTTTCATTAAGAAAATAAAATATTCATAAATTATATTTTTTGCTTTTCAATGAGATTTTAAAATTGGGAATATCTTTGTTCTTCCTGCTATACCACAACAGAGGTTTTTTGATAGGTTGGCTTCAAAGTTCGGTTAGAAGGAATGAGAGGGAAAAACACCCATCTGTTATTTTGTACCAGTGGTATATTACTCCGAAGGTTGCTGAGTGATCGGAACCTGAGTGGTATAACCCATGTGTTTGTGGATGAAATTCACGAGCGAGGAATGAATGAAGGTATATTCTCTAGTAACACCAGTTTATTGATTGTATAATCCTAAATAATTAACCAAGTAGATATCTTACATAATTGGTTTTTGTGCTTCTTAGACTTCTTACTGATTGTGTTGAAGGATCTTCTTCCACGTCGTCGTGATTTAAGATTGGTATTGATGAGTGCCACTTTGAATGCTGAACTTTTCTCAAATTATTTTGGAGGTGCGCCGACATTTCATATCCCGGTAAGGTGGTCCTCTAGTTTTAATTGAGCATTTATTTGTGTCGATAACTGAACTTTATTACTATAATTGTTAAATGTTAAATGCAACTGTATGTTTATTGATATTGAAATTGTTTTGGGTTTCTCAACTGAAACTATTGTATGTGCATGAGTTGGGAAGGTAGAGTGTGATAAGTGAATGGGTATGTGCTGCTATATAGTTGTTTTAAACATATTCCATTCTTGATGTAGGGATTATTGTCCGTTAGCTTAGCTTCATAAGACCCACAGCCCCAAACAGGTAGCAACATAGTTTCAATTTTTTTGGAGGAGGATCAAGGGTTTCACAAACGAATGCTCAAGTGATATAGGGCATTTAAATATTGAACAAAGTGAATTGCGGGAAATCAGTTTTTTTCCCCAATCAGGTACTGCAACCAGGCCAGTATTTTTGTAGTTTGCAAACTTTTTTAGACGCACTCGATCCTTTTGTTTTTCACAAGTTTGCACGGTGATTCTACAAGAGCTGTCCATTTTGCATTCTCTGGAAGGAACGTGACCAGAAAAGAATTGTAAATTCATAGAATCATACATATGGTCTTGAGAGCTGGTTCGTGAGTTTAACAACAATGTGTGAAACCTCTATTACAGAGTTATAGGTCATCCAAATTAGTAACACAGTGAGTGGCTGTGTGAAGCCTGGCTTCAGAACAACAAAGGCAAAAAAAATAGAATAATAAAATAGGATGGATTTCATAATTTTCATTTAACAGCGTAAGCATTTTTTATTTTCAGTTTCTCCGATGTAATTGGTGAAAGAAAAGTGAAAAATAAAAAACAAATTGCTAAAACTTGGTATTTGCCTCAGTGATACAGAGTCCACGGGTTTATGCATGTATCACCCAATTCAAAGTGTTTTGTAATTCATCATAGGATACCTAGCACTGGATTGCCATATTTTATCGAATTGTGCAATACGTGTAATTTTAATATCTCTATCCATTTCAAAATTTAGGAGATTTGGCACACACTTTTAACTGTTCATAACGTGACTATATCTGTTTATATAAGCTGCTTTTGTATTGTTTATCTACGTAACAAGGCATTTTGAATGCATTTATTTGTTGTCCAGGGTTTCACCTATCCTGTAAGAGCTCACTTTTTAGAAGATGTTTTGGAAATGACTGGATATAAGTTGACATCTTTCAACCAAGTTGATGATTATGGTCAAGATAAACTGTGGAAAACACAAAAGCAGCTTGCACCACGAAAGAGGAAAAACCAGATCACTGCTCTTGTTGAGGTATGTAGCTGGCTTAAAAGTTTGGTGTTTCTGCATTCCTAGGAGTTACACATAAGTAGTCTGACAGTTTTAGTAAAAATCCACATATTGAAAGTGTTGAACAAGATCCAATGATGCTTTAATACTGATGTTGTAAACATGATAAACCTCATTGAACCATTACCAAGGTATATTAGAATTAGAGGGACAATGGATGTTCACAAAGAAAGAAAACACTCATGATAGTCCCATCTCCCAACAATTTCCACTCCTACTTCTTTTACTCTTTTCTCCCCCATGTTATGTGTCAGGTATCCTGAGATTGCTCCTCTTGGTAGGGTTCCCCGGTAAATGTCCCAGAGTTCTTTTCTTGGAAGATACTCCCCTGTTAAACCTGGAGGGCTCTTCTGTGATGGAGTGTTCCTTTGACTCAATTTTGTAAGTTATACGATGAAGCAAGAGTCACAATAGTAATAATTGTCCAAAGTCTCAATTAGACATGGTACATAAAGGAGGTCTATAACTGAACTCAAATCCTTGATAAATCTTAATTAGATACACTTTGATGAGCTAAGTAATATGAACAGTAGTGATTGATTAATTGGAAATTATAAACCCTAATATATAGACTATTGCTCTTGAATCCTAATTATTGATAGTTAGAAAAAACAAAATCAAACATGTCTTACTGATTCATTCCCAATTTGTAATCAAGTTCTTGAATCCCATCACTAGTTACAACTTACAAGCCCCTAGTTAGTATATAATATTAGTTGGTGCTTGAAAATTACATAAGCAGTTGTTATCAAACAACTATCCAACTTCCTGTTAGTAAAGCATGGGCCTATCTCAATCTGTTTTGTCTTCTCATGCCCAGTTAGATTGTTGGGACTACGTGATAGGAACCCAAATTAAGAGAAACAAAAGAAATAATATTATAGATTGAAAAGAAAATATTACAGAAGATTATGCCTCTGTAATCCCAGAGCAAAAGCTCCTCAGAGAAGAGACATTTCTCTCTCTGCCCAAAACCAATAAGGTTCCTAATTGAATAATTCTGAATTCCCCCCTACTGTTGTGGCCAAAGGGCCTTATTTATACAAACAAATGGCATAAACTGCCTGTAACCGCTCCTAATCAATACAAATTACTGCATAAACTGCCTGTAACCACTCCTAATCAATACAAATTACTGCATATTATACAAAATGCTAACTGCTCCTAAATAACTATATATTAAAATAACCGACTATATATTAAAATAACCGACTGTATCAGCAGTTACCCTATCAATACCACCAGATACCTAACACTACGGAATATTTCCTTTGAGTGATGAATATACCTATTGCGTTTTGTGATGAGAGAAAAATAATAGAGAATGGACAAGAGTCTTGACGATTAATTTCTACTAACCAGCTCAATCATTCTGATACAAGAATATTAGAGTGCAAAAGCTTCTAGATTACACAAAAATAGATTAGCAGCCACTACTAACTACCTACTTGACAGTCATGCTGTTGGAAAATTTCCCAATATTTAGTTTCCTATTTTTGTTTTCTAGGCAATTCTAGATAATCCTATTGTTTCCTTTTATTTTCAATTTGTAACAATTTTCTCCTTAATTCAAGGAGAAAATGAATTGCATCCTCACTATGAAAAACCAGCATTGGGCTGAGGAATAAAGTATTATCGCATTCACCTATTATTTTCTAATATGGTATCAGAGCAAAAAAATAAAAACCATCGCTAACAACCAAAAAAAATAGGAAACCATGGCTTAGAGTTGGCTGACTCAATCCCACAAAAGTACTTTAGTCTCCCAAGGTCCTTTTTCAAATTCAACAACCAATTTCACTTTGAATAGTTGACTCATGTGAATTATCACCTATTAGAATGATATTATCAGCATCCATGAAACACGAACACTCCTCGGATTAGGCATGTCCCGGTGTCGGACACGTGTTAGTGTGCGGCACCGACACAAACATTGAATTACGTGATTTTCTCAAATTATTACCGGTGTTGGCATGCCCATGTCCGTATCGGTGTTTCATAGATCAATACATACAAATCTTACCGTTAGTTTACCTTGACTCAGTCTATATCCTCAGGATATCGTTGTTCTTGTGAATCTCTCAAACAAAACATAGATTGCTGCATTAACCCAAAATAAGGCTTCCTTAACATGCAATGCCTACCTTGTTTCCCCTTTACTGCTCCATGTCCAAGGGAATCTTTGTATGCGCCTCCTCTAAATATCCATGTAGAAATGAATATGTTGTACTGATATCAAATTGGTGTAGTTATCATCCAAAGTGAGTAGCAAGTGTAATAAGATTCACACCACGGTCATCTTTACTACTAAGACTGATGTCTCACTAGTACCACATATTTGAGCGTATCAATCAATCAATCAATCAAGCGTACCACTAATCTCAGTTTGTATATCAATCAAAAGTGGCCTCTAATTAATAATTGGTGGTATTAATATTCTGCACCTCAATAACCTTTTGTCTCATGTTATTTTGACTTTATCCAACGTTTCATTCTTTTCTAGTGCTTTCATCTCCTCATTCATGATTTGAACTCAGATTTTGTCCTTTAATGGCTGAGCATATCAATCAATAAAACACTGAACAATAGTGACCCTTAATGGTTAAGCAAAGTTTTGGCTTTCGGCTAGTCCAAAAGGCTCCCTAACCCTTTATCGAAGAAATTCGAGCGAGATTTTGAGGCGAGTCAATTCTGGTGGAACTCAATTTCACTTAAAATAACAACTTTTGTATTCATGTAATTCTATCTATTAACACTTTTGCAATTGATTTCCAATACATCACTAGATGAGAAAGCAAATTGACATATGTGAACTAAAAACAACTGCTATAAAGATATCAGGTTCACCTCCATGAGGGGAAATGCTAAATTCTACGTTTTCCATGTCTTTTGCTATTACCATATATAGCAACTAGTCTTGATGGCGACGGTGCTCGTAGGCCAACAGATTCTGGAATATCAAGATTTCTCCTCTTTGCATGTGTTCTACTACTAACACCATCTATATCAACTAGTCTTGACGGTGAAACATGTGAAATTGCTGGCAAGCCAATAGATTTTGAAATATCAAGTTTTATTCTTTTGCGACGTATTCTACTACTAACATCGTCTATATCAGCTAGCATTGATGATAGAACATGTGAAAGTGTTTGTAGGCCCCAATAGATTTTGAAATATCAAGACTATTCTGTTTGACAAGTGTTCTTCTACCATCATTAACAGGTGAGGGTTAGATTCGGGGATGTCAAGATTTCTCTATTCTCCATGTGTTCTACTATCACCATCTATACGACAAGGTGAGGGTGCCGACAGAACACATGGAGAATAGATCTTGATATTTCGAAATCTATTGGCCTGCCAGCACCCTCACATGTTTTTTATCATCAAGGTTAATTGATATAGATGGTGGTAGAAGAACTCAAGGAAAACAGAGTAATCTTGATATTTCAGAATCTATTGGTCTGTAAACACCTCACATGTTCCATCATCAATGTTAGCTGATATAGATTGTGTTAGCAGCATAACACGTGACAAACGGTGAAAACTTGATATTACAGAATTTATTAGCCTACAAGCACCTTCACATGTTCTATCATCAATGGTAGCTGATATAGACTGTGTAAGTAGTAGAACACGTGCAAAAAGGAGAATTCTTGATATTCTAGAATCTAGTGGTCTACCATCACCCTCACCATCCAAGCTAGTTGATATAGATTGTAATAGCAGAAGACGTGCAAAACGCGGAATTTCGCGTTTCACTTATGGAGGTGAACCCGATATATTTATTGCAATTGTTTTTAGTTTCACATATGTCAATTTGCTTTGTCATCTAGTGATGTATTGGGAATCAATTGCAAAAGTGTTAACAAATAGAATTTTATGAATACAAAGGTTGTTAAACTTAAGTGAAATCGAGTTCCACCAAAATTGACTCGTTTCAAAATCTCCGTTGAAATTTCTTTGATAAATGGTAATAGAGCCTTTGGACCGGTTTAAAAACTAAGAGGCATTGAGACCAAATAGAATGTACCCTTTATGACCAGTTTTAAAACTAAGGAAGAGGCATTGTCTAGACTTGAGATCAATTTTTTTTTTAGATAATGAACAATACCGATGTGATGAACAATACCCTGAAGTGGACAGTACGACCAGCATGAACCGTCGCCGTGGATAGACATTGGTCATTGAAAACACTATTCAGCTTCGGCGACCATTCATTTCAATTGCTCTATTCATTGCGTCAGTGATGTTCCTTATAAAAAAAAATCTATCCGAAGTCTAAAAAATGCCTCTTAATTTTAAACTGGTCCAAAAACTACATTCTATTTGGTCTCGGTGCCTCGTAGCTTTTAAATTGTCCAAAAGACTCCCTTACCCTTTGTCAAAGAAATTTCAGCGAGATTTTGATGCGAGTCAATTCTGGTGGAACTTGATTTCACTTAAATTTATCAACCTTTTTATTCATGAAATTCTATCTGTTGAAACTTTTGCAATTGATTTCCAATCCATCACTAGACGAGAAAGCAAATTGACATATGTGAACTAAAAACAAATGCTATAAATCTATCAGCTAGCATTGATGATAGAACATGTGAAGGTGGATGTAGGCCAATAGATTCTGAAATATCAAGATTACTCTGTTTTCCATGTGTTTGACTACCATCTATATCAACTAGCCTGATGATAAAACAGGTGAGGTTTAGATTTCCGGAATATCAAGATTTCTCTGTTCTTCATGTGTTCTACTAGCACAATCAATACAAAAAGGTGAAGGTGCTAGTAGAACACGTGAAGAACAAAGAAATCTTGATATTCCGGAATTTATTTTGTTGCCAGCATCCTCACATGTTTTATCATCAAGGCTAGTCGTTATAGATGGTGGTAGAAGAACATGTGCAAAACATAGTAATCTTGATATTTGAGAATCTATTGGCCTTCACATGTTTTATCATCAATGTTAGTTGTTATAGACAATGTTAGTAGAAGAACACGTGACAAACAGAGAAAACTTGATATTTCAGAATCCATTGGCCTACAAGTATCTTCACATGTTCTATCATCAATGTTAGCTGATATAGACGGTGTTAGTAGAACATGTGCAAAAAGGAGAAATTTTGATATTCCAGAATCTATTGGCCTACCATCAAAACTAATTGATATAGATTGTAATGGCAGAAGACGTGCAAAACGTAGAATTTTGCGTTTCCCTCATGCTGGCAAACCCGATATAGTTAGAGCATTTGTATGCTTTTAGTTCACATATTTCAATTTGCTTTTTCATTTGGTGATGTATTGGAAATCAATTGCAAAAGTGATGACAGATAGAATTTCATGAATACAAAGGTTGTTAAAATTAAGTGAAATTGAGTTCCACAAGAATTGACTCGCCTCAAAATCTCCCTGATATTTCTTTGATAAAGGGTAAGAGAGCCTTTTGGACCATCTTAAAAACTAAGAGTCATTGATACCAAATAGAATGTAGCCTTTTGGACCAGTTTTAAAACTAAGGAAGAGGAAGTATTTCGACTTCGGATCAATTTCTTTTTATAATGAACAGTACTGATGCGACGAAAAGTGTGATAGGAATGATCGGTAGATGCAGATGAACAGTGTCTATCCGTGGTGGCTGTTCATGCCGACCGCATTGTTCACTTGCGACACTGTTCATTCAGTGTCGTTCATTACTTTCTTTTTTTTTTAATTGGTTGTGTTTTCTTTTCAATCCGAGCACATTGGAAGCTCTTTAATGTCGTTCTTTGGTAAGACAAGTCGCATGACATTAGTCAATATGTCAAAAGGAGGATTAGTTTAAGAATATTGAGAGGCTGATGGATCTACTGAGAGGTACAAGACAAGATTGTTAGCCAAAGGATTCACTCAAACTTTTGGAGCAGATAATGCAGAGACATTTTCCCATGTTGCAAAAATAAATACTGTTAGGGTGATATTATCTTTAGCACCTAACTACAATTGGAACTTAAACCAATTTGATGTAAAAACACTTTCCTTCATGGAGATCTTAAAGAAGATATCTACATGGATCCACCCCTGGATACCATACACGTACTGTTAACATTGTGTGCAAGTTAAAAACTGCTTTATATGGGCTAAAGCAATCACCACGAGCATGGTTTGGGAGATTCACTAAAGTTATGGTATGCTTGGGATTTAAACAAAGCCAAGGAGTGCTGTAAATAATGAAGTTTTACTATTATTATTGGTAATTTGTAATTGGCCCATTAGTCATTAGTCAGGCCCATTAGGTTAGAATAGCCTTTAGTGGTTGTACATTATTTATCTCTGAAATATAATATTTAGTTTTCACAATGATTAATGAGTTGAAGCACCTTGTTATATTCGCCAACCATCTATTGAGCATAATTAACCATGTGTCTGAACTACGTTAACCATAAAAATTGTTGTCGGAAATTATTGTCCCGTTTTATGTCAAAATAGCACAATTCATTCTATAATTTGTGGTAATGTCTAAAATCAAAGGAAGTATCTTGATATTCCCTGTTATAAACTGAAAATGGATTTTTTTAACTGCATTATGCTGACAAGGAATTTTTCACTTTCAAATAGGATTCCCTTTCTAAATCAAGCTTTGAGAACTATAGTCCCAAGACACGCGACTCATTATCTTCTTGGGCACCTGACTGCATAGGATTTAATCTCATTGAGGCTGTTCTATGCCATATATGTCGGAAGGAACGACCAGGGGCCGTCCTAGTATTTATGACTGGGTGGGAAGATATAAGCTGTTTAAGAGATCAGCTTAAAGCGCATCCTCTTTTAGGAGATCCCAATAGGGTTCTGCTTCAAACATGCCATGGTTCAATGGCAACTTCTGAACAGGTTGGTCATTTTCTTGGTTAGTTTTTTTATTTATGGGTGTTTCATAACATTATAATGTACTCCAA
>Ga0315913_1000962_pt1 | contig 29429 bp, 11 predicted proteins | sample MpolsnodulesMG_FD_207736 | JGI IMG/M metagenome (GOLD analysis project Ga0315913, IMG submission 207736) | Medicago polymorpha root nodule microbial communities from Los Angeles, California, United States - small nodules | ecosystem: Host-associated > Plants > Roots > Nodule | place: USA...
CCAAAAAAAAGATATATTTAGGGTTAAATATGTTTTTAGTCCTTACATTTTGTGCTCCTTTGAAGAATAGTCCCTACATTTCATTAAACGTTTTTAAAATCCTCACATTTTATCTCCGTTATCAAAATTAGTCCCTACTATTAATTCTCTAGCGGAATGCTGATGTGGCAGTTAGTGGGTCTCAATTATTTTAGGGTTAAATATGTTTTTGGTCCCTACATTTTACGTGACTTTGAAGAATAGTCCTTATTATTTTAGGAATTTTAAAAACATTCATTGAAATGTTAGGACTATTTTTCAAAGTCACGCAAAATGCAGGTACCAAAAACATATTTAACCTTAAAATAATTGGACCCACTAACTGTCACCTCAACATTCTGTTGGAGAATTAACAACATGAACTAATTTTGATAACCAAGATAAAATGTGAGGATTTTAAAAACATTTAATGAAATGTATGGACTATTTTTCAAAGAAACGCAAAATGTAAGGAGTAAAAATATATTTAAACATTGAAAATTTTGATGGCTTAGTTTTCTACCTATTTATATAGTTTATTTTTTCTACTATTTTAGTTGTTTTGATAAGTTTTTTTTTTATTTTGTCTACTATTTTAGTCGTTTTGATAAGGTTTTAGATCTCTTTCATTGCCTTTTTGTTTGACTTTATTTAGGGTTAAATATGTTTTTGTCCCCATAAAAATGTCAATTTTTTGTTTTAGTTCTTCTAAAAAATTTCTTCAACTTTTAGTCCTCCAAAAAAATTTCATCTCCACTTTTGGTCCCTTCTTTAAAATAAACTCATGTAGAATTCATATTTTTGAATAAACTTTTACCAAAACATGAATTAAATATGAATTTTTATATTTTTGGTGGTAAAAAAAATCATAATTAATTTATGTTTTGTTAAAAAATTCTATTTTTTTTGGGAGTGATTTTTGCAATATTTTATATATTTCTGCACAATTTCATTAGAAAAAATACAAAAATTTACTTAAAAATAGGGACCAAAAGTGATGGTTGAAAATTTTCTAGGGACTAAAACAAAAAATTGGTATATTTATAGGGACTAAAAGTTGAAGAATAGTCCCTACATTTCATTAAACTTTTTTAAAATCCTCACATTTTATCTCTGTTATCAAAATTAGTCTCTGCTATTAATTCTCTAGCGGAATGTTGATGTGGCAGTTAGTGGGTCCCAATTATTTTAGGGTTAAATATGTTTTTGGTCCCTACATTTTACGTGACTTTGAAGAATAGTCCTTATTATTTTAGGGATTTTAAAAACATTCATTGAAATGTAAGGACTATTTTTCAAGGTCACGCAAAATGTAGATACCAAAAACATATTTAACCTTAAAATAATTGGACCCACTAACTGTCTCATCAACATTCTGGTAGAGAATTAACAACATGAACTAATTTTGATAATATGGGAGAAATCCAACGATTGATTTCCTATAAATTCCAATTCTTTCTACTTGTTATGATTTTAAGTCTTTTATCCAATCTTGGTGGTTTCTTTGCTTTTAAATGTATTGGTCATGTATTTGCATGATATTAGATATCAATCAATAGACTGAAAGACGATGATTACTATCCGATATACAAGATTGGACAAGCGAATTGAAACATGAAATAGTCTAAATTCTTTTAAGATGATATGGGATAATTGCGCTTAATAAATTTTGTCATGATTACACCATAAAAATAGGATGTTTCGTTGGTTCAAAATACACCTTTGCATCTGTTAAAGGAGACATGGGTCATCATAGTTTATCCCATCTTTAAAGCCTTAGTCTCTATAACAAGTAATAGGAATTGAGGTTGTAGTTCAATCATTGTGACAAATCAAAATCTCAAGGCATTGTTTTGTTATTATTGCATAATTTTTCAACCAAAATCATCTCTCAAACAACGGTTCTTTTTAGCTAATCATCGTAGAAAACGAAATTGATACTCGACATAGTCCTCATGGAATTGATATTTTTATTGCATGATAGAACTGCGTTTGCGACCTATCAATAGACAAAAAGGATATTACTTATCTTCCTTCCCACAAGTCTGTTGTCTCCAAAGATGGGCCATTGAGAAATGTCGGTGAATCCGAAGGCACAAATTCTCTTGAGAAGAATCCGTTGGCGCAATGCAACAATGCAAGTTTCACATAAGAAACGAGGAGTAAAGATGCAATATTGAAGAGAGTGATGGTTACTTATGAGGTAAAATGTGAAATATATAGCGCGGGAAAGGAATGATAACCCACGAAGTGGTTGTAACGCTAGTGTTTTGTGCGATCATGGCTTAGCGACAAAGTAACTATAAATTGTTCGTTTCAACTTCAATTCTTGATATGCAAGTAACTATAAAATTGGAAAAAGAAGGTTTTGTTTGATAAAGCCCAAATGCTCGGCAAAGTTCAAAAGCTCGACAAATCAAGGATCACAGTTGATGCACACACTAAAGCAATATCAGTTTTTTTTTTTCTGTCAAACCCAAGTGCCAAAGAAAATTTGTTTTCTGTTTGGATTTCATGGCAAAAATGGAAGTCACTAGCGATTAATTTCATTTAAATAGTCTTTGAAGGCTCTAGAATCAATGTTGCTTGATGTTTTATGAAATTAAGTCTACAATAAACGATCGTCGATTCTGTCAATTTGAAGCATGCCATTACATTTCTGTCAATGTTAATATTCTTTACGTTTTAAGTTTTTTTTTTTTTTAAGTTCAGCACTTTTAATCTTTTGCACTTTAATTCATATGCACGTTTCTGTTCAAACGATTGTGCATTCCTTCGCATTTTGAATTTTCTGCATCGTTTCAAACTTAATTTACCAAGTATTTTTAGTTTCTCCAAATTTACATTCATACATTTGAGACATTAAAACAATCTTCATGTTGATTTAAATTGTGTATTTTATAACAATTTAACTTGTTTTCACGTTCATTTTACAATCCATAGTATTGCATTAGATTCATCACTTGCTCATCATTCATTTGGTTGATACAAGCGTCGAGGCACTAATTTTCTCTACATAACGATATAAAATTTGAATGTCAAACATGCTCCATCATTGAAATGTATGTATATGCATTATATATGTTGAAGCTTACTTCTTAACTTAAAAAACCGCACATTAAACATTCATTTGTAGATGTTATTGATAGATTACTACCAAAATTAAAATCAACGCTAACACCGAATCTATGTCTCCTTTCATGCTTTCTTTATCCTCAAATTCTTCTCCTTCCTCTCCCTCCAAACACTCAAACAAAATCAAAGCCCATGTAATAATGGTGAGAACGTGTTGTACGAACAAATAAGACCCATATGGAGAAAAACAACCGAACAAGCGAGAACGAGAACATGTGCATTACTGCACAGTTAAACGTGAGCAAAATGACCCAAACCACGGAGGCCTAAGGAGAATTGCCCTATCCGCTCCTCACATTGCTCAGCCTATGAAAATAAGTCCTTCGTGAGTTTGGTCTTATCCAAAAATTACAATTGAATCGTAACTTCTAATAGATTTTGTTTGATCTCAGAAGTTACAATCCAATAAATCCAAGAGGATTTTGAGCAATATGATGGGGGACTATAAAGCAGTTTTCGGCCTAAAGTGCACATGTAAGATCCTCAAAAGGAATATTGTTTTATATGCCCCTCACCCTCACACTGCTCAAAAGCCCCTGGATTTATCGGATGATAACTCTCAATCAGCCAATATCTATCAGGAATTACAACACAATTATTTTTAAAATCAGAATGTAACTCTTGATCGGCTTATTTTCATAGGTTGAACAATGTGAGGGTCAGATAAAGCAATTCTCCCAGATAAAACTATGGAACATTTACAAGACCCCAAGCGAAGATATGTCTAATATAAAGATCATGGGACCAAGATATAATATGCCATTATGGATTTGGATTCTCTTCATTGACAATTCTGGTAGCACTTGGATGACATAGAGTTGGGTGACATTGGCCAATCACAATGTCACAATGCTTGTGTTTCTCTCTCTTTCACAAGCATTGTGACATTGTGATTGGCCAATGTCACCTAACTTTATGTCACCCAAGTGCTATCCGATAATTCTCTCAAGTTTTCTCAAGTGAAATCTCAACTATCAAATATGAGAGAAAAGGTGAAAATTAAATTATAAAAAAAAAAAAAATGGTTGTTATACTTTAAGAGAATTTTTAACCAAAAGAATCAAATTTCGTAAGGAATTACACCTTATTGGATGGACCGTGTTCATAGCATGACTTGACTATGTATTAATTTATTTTTTTTGGGTCGAAGTAGCATGGCTTGACTTAAACCACTTCCTTCACACAAAAAATTGACTTGACCTGAGCCACACAAAGAAACACTAATGGTCCCCAACCGAAATTTATTCTGCAAACCTCCTCACCAGGTCTCAGAACCACACACCGAGTGTGGAAAATTCCAAATTATCTTTTGTTTCATTTTATTTATAGTATTTTATCTAGAAAACTCCAAAAAAATTGTTTCTTCAATACACTATGTTAAATATTTTTTGACAGTAACACACTATGTTCAAGATAACTTAAATTTCGAGTTTCCTAGAATAGTAAACCTCAAATTTTGAATCACCTGAAAAATACTTTTAATGCAAAAATCCAGAAAACTAAATACTAATTTCTTTTATGCAAAATGGGAATTTTAAACAAATCGTGTGGTAGAGCCGTAGAGGGAACTCAGAATTGAGAAACACTTTTCCCTAATTCTCACCAGATACACATGATGACAGTTCTAAGGAATATTTTCAGAACAGCTTTGTTGAGCATAAGTACAATAATATCCAAAGGTGAGTGAACGAAAAATACAATACCCAAATGTTGTAGTCTAACTACGGGGTCCAAAGGGTCATTATCTCACACATGCTCCTTATGCAAGGCGCATTAGAGAACCATTGTTTTCTCTAGTGCCAAACTCAAATAATCATTTTCGCATAAGTTTTTATGCTATACAAGATTGACATAAATCGCACGGAAACAATTACAAATTTACAAATTATCAACAAAACGCAAACCAATCAGTAAGAAATTGACTTATACCTGCAAGGACGTTGGTTCAACTCTCATATACTAACCCTAAATGAGCCGTGGGCCGCGCAACTAACCTCGCCTCAAATTTTACTTAACTGCAATTCATAACAAAATTTGATACCCAAGAAGTCAATAATTACAAAATAACAGTACTTTTGTGATTATTATTATAATTAACTAACAAAGTATAGATTTAAGAAACAGTAAAAACAATTAACAAGACAAGGGAGGAAGATCATAAGCCTCATCATGTTGTTTTGGTTTCCTAAAAGCACTGCTACATAAGAAGAATCCAAGAGCATGACCAAGCACAGCAACCAAGAAAACACCACCATTGAAAGACATAAGAGCCAACATAACCAAATAAGCTAACCCAACCCTAAGAACATGCAAAAGTGTCTGAAACAAACCGGCAGCAACATGGTTCGAACCGGGTTTAATGAACCGTGTACGTGAGAGTAATTCAATGAGTACGGCCATGACGAAAACAAGGATCAACGCTAATACATACATACCGGTATCACCGTTAGGCCAATTGTTGAAGAGAATTAAAGCGTCTTTGCCCCAGAAGAATGTCATGTGCATCATACCGTGCATCTTATGACCCATCATCATGGTGTTATTCGTTGATGATGATGATGGTTTTGGTGGCATGGTCATTCCTTCCATGCCGCCACCGTGCATGTTACCGCCATGATCCATGGTTGTGAGATCTGAAGAGGTTACAGGGTTTGTTGAATGTAATAAATGTGTATGCTGAATGCTCGTGAAGTGATAGTAGTAGTAGTAGTACAGTTTGGGTTGAAATAGGAAAAAACGAGACGTATAGTAGTACGACGACGTCGTATTATACTCAAGTACAAATACGTGGATTTTTATTGGATGATTGTGCGGTATGAGGCGAAACTAGTGGTCACAAACCAAACTATACGGATAATGTGACTTATGGAAGGAAGTAGCCCGAAATGAATCTAGTCTTTGGACAAGTACTTGCGACTATTTGATTGACAACTTATCTGATAATCAAATATTTATAATTTTTTCAAAAAACAAAAAATCAAATATTTATAAAGAAAAAGTAGGTATTGACGTGAAAACTAAAACAATAGAGATATAAAGTAAAATATGATGTGAATATGAGAGAAAAAGTTATTACATAATATAATAATCGTACAAATATCGTTTCTTCAAACATTAAGGTCAATTTGTTATAGTGTTTTTTTTCTTATCATTTTTTATAAAGAAATGGTCTTTGCCTATTTGTATAATTGTTTGGAGCAACTTTTAAAATAACTTTCGATCAAGATCCCTTGCAAAATTTACTATTAAACACTTTTTTTTAGCATCTACTCTTTTATTAGATTGAATCAATATGTGTTTGATGTGAGTTTCATTTCTAAAGTATAAATGTACAATGATTTGAACAAATAAAATAGTGAATATAAGAGAAAATGTTGTTAGCATTGAGGAACTTTCATTGTGTTCTTATCATCTATATCTATTATTTTAATTTTTGTTATAATATCAACGTTGTCATAAATCCATTTGGGTTGGCCTGGTGGTGTTAGCTTGTGATATAGGAGTGTGCTCCTTCAAAGTTTCAGGTTCGATTTTTCCCAATGTTAATTTGAGTGGGCTATTTTGCTACTTCAAAAAAAATATATCAACATTGTCTTGTATATTCATGATTGTAGTACAAGTTGTCACAAAATGATTCATTAAATTACATTTTTTTTTTATGTTTTTTTATTTTGAAAAATTATTATTGATATTTTCAGGTGTTTGTTGTAATTTAAAAAATATATAGAATTGAGTGTCAACTTAGTTATGATATCTTGTTTTCTCTTTGATGTCTTTATGCTCTTAATTTATAAATAAAAAAAAATACAATTTGGTTCAAACAAAAAGTTATTTTAAGCAAGGCTTAAATCAAAGGCCCTCTTCAAATATTAAAAATGAACTGCTAATAACAAATGTAAGTTTTTTTAAGAAAAAATTTGCTAGGCTCAACTAGAAAAAATGTATGAGATTTGTGAGTTTGTCAAACATATAGAGAGATATTAATGTCCCAATTAAGTTTAATCAACATGGAAAGTCAACATGTGTTAGAAGATTGCTCTTTAGACATTTTGCACTTGTTAACAGCCGCTAAAACACGGCAAACGACAGTTAATTACTATTCTAATATTTTTTTAAATCAGTCAAATCAATTTAAAAATTGATTTAACCAATTTAAAAAGCTCTCAAATGGTAATTAATTAATGTTCAGGTTTATTTTTAAGGTGTCTAAGAGCAATGCTCCATTTTCTATGTAGTGTAATTTCTGCATAATTTCTTTTTAGTCCCCTTCAATATCTTTTAGTCCCGTCAAAATTTTGTTTCAAAAAAACCAAAAACTGAACTGAACTACTGAACTGAACTGAACCAAAAAAAAACTGAACCATTACTAACAGTTCAGAAACTGAACTGAAACAGTTCAGTTCAGTTCAAAACAGTTCAGTTCAATTCGAAACAGTTCAGTTCAGTTCGGTAACTAAAATTCAATTTCATTTGTTTTTTTCATATTTTTTTCAAAGGTATTAATAATAACAGTTCGGAACAGTTCAGTTCAGTTTGAAACAGTTAAGTTTAGTTCGAAATGCAAACAGTTCAGTTCAGTTATTTTAAATTTAGCAAACAATTCAGTTCAATTCGGTTCAGTTTTCATCCCGAACTGAACCATGCCCACCCCTAATATATACATCATATAGATATGGACCACAGGATCCGGAAGTTATCTTCAGGAGGACTATTTTAAAAGCCAAATCCCAAAAACATTAGTCGATGAATATTGCAGACACATGGTAAAGAAAACAATGATAAGGACAAAACGGCAGAGAGTTTAACGTGGAGTTTTATTGTAATTGTTACTATTGGAAGCACAACAATTATAAACTTAAATATGAGATAGTAGTAACTTAGCTAGAATCTAAATAGTAAGATTAAAATGTAATTTTTTCCCCCGGCTTTTTAAAACTAGCGATTTTGGTCCTTTTAATTTAAAAATTGCATTTTTAGTCTTCCGACGTTGATCCTCTTTGCAAAACTATGATTCTCCTTGATTTTGATTTGGTCAACGCTAATGTGGATGATATGTCACATGATGATTGTATAAATATTTGAATTATATCTTCATTTTCGCTTTAGTTTGCCTACTTCAACTTCCTATTTGAGACATGAAGCAAAAAACAAAGAAGAATAGGAAAATGACAGAAATGAGTGAGCTTCGGCTTGGGAACTCTTGATCAGAACTCGAGACCATGGTGATGAGATTGAGAAGTGGTTGAAGTGTTGTTAAGTTGAAGATTTGATGGGGAGGTATTTCTTCAATCTCACCAAAGATTCGATGTTGAAGTGGTTAAGAGTGGGATTTTTGTTGATGATTTCTTCACTAATAGAAAAGTTGGGAAATAATAGAAGGAAAAAATTCTTTAGAATATTGAGAATGATTTGGGAATTAGGGTTGATATTGGAGATTGAATTTTTATGGGTTGAAAGATGTTAGAGATTGATGAACATTAGTTAATAATAATAATGTCCTTTTTAATTTATTTATTTTTAAAATCTAGATAGATTAAAAAGAAATCATTGGTGGAAATTTTGTTTAAAAAAATGTCCACATCAACTTTGACCAGGTCAAAATCAAGGAGGATCATAGTTTAGGCAAATAGAAACTTACGAAGTCTTCTCATGGAAACTAAAATGTTAGTCAGAGAACCAATCTCTTTTTCCAAAAAAAGCATCTCTCACACCACTGGCTAAAAATGCAATTTTCAAACTAAGGGGACGAAAATCACCAATTTTGAAAACTTGGGGACCAGAAATGTATTTTAGCCAAATAGAAACTTACGAAGTCCTTCTCAAGGAAACTAAAATGTTATTCAAAGAACCAATCTATGTTTCCAAAAGAGTATCTTTCACACCGCTGACCCAATTTAGAACAACATAATTGTTGGATCTTTAAAGCACATGCCTGCAACCAAACCGGAAGATTCAAGATCCCAAATAATTTAAGAAGGGTTTTGACGTTTGTGGGATATTATCAGATGTTTATTTGACAATGTATAGAAATGCACGTGGACAAGTGTACGATTTTGTTAATTTTAGTAACATATAGGATGTTGAAACATTATGTCAGGATTTGAATAATGTATGGTTTGGTATATTTAGGGTGTGGGCGAATGTGGCAAAGTTTGATAGGGTTGATAGTGTAGGAGATGAGAAGAGGAAGACTGAGGTTCTGGGAGGGAGATCATTAAGATGAAGGGGTTGGAAGGAGAAAAAAGAGTGAGTATGGGGATTGAGGGAGGTGGAGGTGTGTGAGGTAAGGTTAATGGTGTGATGAAAGGAAAAGAGGTTATGATTGAGAGGATTGAATGAGTAGGAATCGGTGTTGAAAAGAGGAAGATGAGTATTGGGGAAGATGTTGTAAATAGGGGTCTGGTCGTTAGTAAGTCCGGGGTTGGTGAGGCTTAGAAGAAATCGTATGTTGCGATGTTAGTGCAGAAGAAATGAGATAATGTGATTACGGCTCTGAATCAGACAGCCAAGGTTACATCATATGGGAGGAATATATGGAATGAGCTAGAAAAGGTGTGGTAGCTACAAAGATCAGTGGTGAACCTATACCATTAATTCAACAACGAATCTTCGATGTTGGTTTTAATGACTTTTATGTTATTCTAATGGGAGGAGACAAGTTTTTTTTTTTTTTGCATTGTTTGGGGAATGTAGATGTAATGACGATTTAGTCGATTTATTGATTGTGAACCCTTTAGCCGATTTATTGATGATAACTATTTGATTGATCTTCCTCTATGTGGTCGGTGTTTTACTTGGTATCAAAGTGATGGTTCGACGATGAGTTGCCTCGATAGATTTATGTTGTGTGAAGAATGTGGTTTGAATTGGCCGAATTGCAACATGTTGTCTGCTTATACAAGGTGAAATAAGGGGTTTGGAATTGTGACGGTTTCAAAAGTCAAGGTCTGAATGATATTCATTTTGGATTTCTAAAAGATTTTTGGGATGAAATAAAAGAAGATTTCACGCGTTTTATTACTGGATTTCATCATAATGGTCGGCTAACGAAAGGAATAAATATTACTTTTATTGCTCTTATTCCTAAGGTTGAAAATCCTCAAAGGTTAAATGATTTTTGTCCTATTTCCCTAGTCGAGTGTATGTATAAGGTGTTGACAAAAGACTTAACTAATAGATTATAGAATGTGATATATGAATCTTAATATGTTTTTGTATAATATTCTTATAGCTAATGAGGTAGTGGACGACAAAACTTGTAAAATGAAGAAAGGGTTGTTACTATTTAAAATGGATTTTGAGAAAGCTTATGACTCCGTTGATTGAAGATACTTAGATGTTGTGATGGGTAAAATGAATTTTCTAACTTTATGGCAGAAATGGATGAAGGAATGTGTGGGTTCAGCAACACTGTCGGTGTTGGTGAACAATAATCCCACTAATGAGTTTCCTCTTGAAATGGGATTGAGGCAAGGGGATCCTTTTTCTCCTTTTCTTTTTATATTGGTTGTAGAGGGTTTGGATGCCTTGATGTTTGCAATGATTGAGAATGGGCCGTTAAAGGGTTATTAGATAGCTTGCGAGACATCTACTCTTGTTTCTCATTTACACTTTGTCGATGATACCTTAATTTTGGGCAAGAAATGTTGGGCAAATGTTAGATCAAACGCGTAATTTTAATCCTCTTTGAAGCGATATCGAGTTTGAAAGTTAATTTTAATAAAAATTTGCTGGCTGAAGTTAATTTTATACTCTTGGTTATTGTAAACAAATTTGTGTATAAATATGTTATATAATTGGTGTCATTCAAAAAGTTAAAACTGTGTATTATATTCTTATATTGTTGGTTTCATTAAATAAAATAAGGATAAGTACGATATAAAAATGAAAGTTTCAATTTTCAAAAATATATATCTAATCCCCCTAAAAATACTATTTATCTAATGAGTTTTGTTAGAAGTCGCCCATGAAATAACTTGCTAAAACGTGTCTTATGGCAAAACTCATATCTAATTTAATCTAATTAAAAAAAATCAAAACTTTATTCCGTGAAAAAGAAGGGAAATGGCATCTCAGTCATCCATCATCCAGCGTCGTCAAATGCATTCGAATCAGCCAGCTCATCGATCCGCATCATTGTTTTCCCAAAACCCAATCATGATCGTCCAACGTCATATCCCTATGGCTGTATTAAACGGATCAAAAGAATTCCACATCATCGATCCGCGGCAAACCTCATTAGCCAATAGAAACACGAAAACTCTTGCCTATATAAATCACATCGCAACACTCTGAATTCATTCATCAATTTCTCAATCCAAAACATTCCTTCTTCTTCGCATTCAAATTTTGTTTTTCTCTCAAACTCTATTTCAGTTCGAAATGGACACAAGCACCAAGACGACGAAGAAGGGAGCAGGTGGAAGGAAGGGTGGAGGTCCAAGGAAGAAGTCGGTGACAAGATCCATCAGAGCCGGTCTTCAATTCCCAGTTGGAAGAATCGGTCGATACTTGAAGAAAGGAAGATACGCTCAGCGTGTCGGCACAGGTGCTCCAGTATACCTAGCAGCAGTTCTTGAATATCTTGCTGCTGAGGTTCTTGAATTGGCTGGAAATGCAGCTCGTGATAACAAGAAGAATAGGATCATTCCAAGGCATGTGTTGTTGGCTGTTAGGAACGACGAAGAGCTTGGAAAATTGCTTTCTGGTGTCACAATTGCTCATGGTGGTGTTCTTCCTAACATTAACCCCATTCTCTTGCCTAAGAAGACTGAAAAAGCTGCTCCTTCTAATAAGGAGCCAAAGAAGGCTGGAAAGTCTCCAAAGAAGGCTTAGATCTGATTCTAGGAACAATTAGATCTTTTAATTAGTTTTTAGTTTTTTTTCTTTTTTTTCTTTTGAAGTTGTGATGAAGTAATTGGATCTTGTTGATCCTTTTTGTGTATGATAATGATGGAATTAATGAAAATTGGGCTTCAAAAATGTTTCTATTCTACAATTTCAACGAGTTTATATTCCAATATTCTAATGTGATGATAGGAATTTAACATAAGAGAAGTTTATTAGTTAACTATGCACTAGTTTACAATTTTTATAAATAAAGCTCGAGACCTGTTTTGACCAACCTGAGTTTGAAAAACCATCATATTAACACTAAATAATTTTACCACAATTTATAATTTTGCAGTTTAATCTCAAGCTTGCGATAAATGGTTAAAAAATCTGCAATATGCTTGTTGCAATTCTACTAAAAATGTCTTGCAAATCTAAATCTTATCACAACAGCTCACTAAAACATATAGGACCACATGTTACAAGAGAAGGACTAACTAATTGATAACAGACTCAACAAATTGGAACAGAATCGAACTCAACAAAGTTGGAATGGGATCTTGGAGATCCTTTTTGTGTATGATAATAGTGGAATTAATGAAAATTGGGCTTAATAAATGTTTCTATTCTGCAATCTTGTTTAGTTTAAATTTGAAGATGCCAATATATGCGATATAATATTTAGTTTCTTTGGGTGAACACTTGTTTTGAATTACATTGTTGCCTTTTTCTGTAGCTGTTTTTAAATAGACGAAATTGAATTCCTATTTCAAGTAGTCATTGCCAATGACATACCTTAGTTGAAAATATTAAAGAAAATTAAATGGAAGAAGATATGAAGATTGATACAAACTATGAAAGTGGTATACGAATACTAGGGACTAATTTAAGTGTTATTCGAATTGTGTGCTTTTGGATTCCTTGGACGCAACATCTTAGCAATCTATGAAGCTGTTGTTCTTGTCTTATTCTTGCTTTTCTGGGCTGCCTAAGATTTGAGTTGTAACACAAGAATGATGCGTGGTTATAAACTAGTGGCCTCGTCTTGATCCTATCACTTGTGCGCACCGACCTAGAATCAGGATTGTCTTGGCTACAACGTTGGGGATACGTGAATGAATACTAAGTTTTGTGATTTACAAAATCATATGATCATCATCTCTCAGTCAGTTTGCACCTACAGAAAGATTAGAGTCTACAACAATTAAATTATCATATGATTTACAGTTAGTATGTGGATTATTCGGAAAAGTAGCAACACAAAAGTATTTCAAGATAAAAATTTAGACGCAGCGTCTTTGATGGAACAAATAAAACTAACAACATGGAGGTGGCTCAAATCAAAAGCAAAAGGGTTCAATTACTCAATCTCCAACTGGAAATCCTTTATCATGTATGGGATTTAGAATGCAGTAAGTGAGAAGATTCTGGTGTCTTTAATATGCAGGAAATATTCACAGTGATGGATATTCAATTTTGTGTCATTAGAGGTGATGTTGGTGTGGTCTGTGGTGTCAATAATATTATTTGGAGCAGAATTTTGGAATGAATGTGAGGTTGATCAGAGAGGGGTTAATAGGAGGGATATGCTTCTATGCTCTTAAGGAGTGGATGAATGAACCATGTCTCTATCCAAATATTGGTGTAGTTTGCGTGTATCTCTAAGTACAGTGGTAGGGGAGGAGTTACCTCAATGCGGAGCCTAAGGCTAACAAACTTTGTTGTGGTCCATCAGTGTGGTTTCCATTTTGGTCTGTGAGATTTTCTGTCAGTAGGTTGTTTTAGGTGCCGGGCTGTGTGGCAGTTCTGGTCTGAGGTGAGTTTGGAGAATTTTGGCGTTGGAATGAAAGGTGAGCAGAATTTTCAGAAGTATTATAGCGGTGGCAGCAACAATATCGACCATCTCATTTGTGTGTGGTTTGGTTGCTTGTGTTAGAGCTTTGGATGTCCTGATTTTTGTTTCAGGAGCGGTGCATTCGCATCAGAATTTGGATCAGGAAGATAATTAGAGAAAATTTTCTGCACCGTTTAAGGGTGATCGTTCCTGGTGTAATCCAGTATGGGATTTCATTTTTTTCGGCGCAAACCATGTTATTTTGAACAGGAGTTGTTGTGCATGTTGTTGTCTCTGCTATGTGTGATTATACTGCATTTTAAAAAGAAGTATTGGACTGGCAGCAACAATTTCTTCTAGCTCAATTGTTTGCTGTAGCTTGCTGAATTTGGAAGTTTAGACCTCTTGGTTTACGTTGCAAGTTTTCGTAGCTACTCTCATGTAATGTAGGAGTAATTTCATGTGACCTTTAGAAGTGGATTGGTAATTAGGTGGGGTGGGGCTTGCATTGATCTTGTTATTTTAAGGGGGAGTCTGCTATTTTTCTACATGTTTGGCAAATAGCATTGTATTTGACATGTGCACTTGTGCATTAGTTTTTGATCTATTCTTTACACTCCATGTGCTTGGGGTAGATCCTATCAATATATTTTGGTTCTAAAAATAAGGAAGTAGTTCTTTATTGTATATTTCTTCTTGTTTGAAGCATATTATTGACATGATCATGAAACAATTAGAAGTATCACCACAAGTTCATAGTTCATACATAAACGTTTTGAAACTCGTAGAAGTTTCATTTGGAGAAACAACGACGAGAAAGACAACAATGACAAAAGCCTTTTTCCACTAGCAAAGTAACATTTCAAACATGTGTCCTATAATCATCAGTTATTCATGTTCTATGGAACCTACTTATTACAAGTCCAATGTAGCATAAGCACAACATGTGCTAGTGCAAATCACAAGGCTTTGATAGTGAGTTGAGTTTTGGAGGGGAAAGAACTCAAAGAAGTGTATGTTGAGTGTTGGACACCATAATCATCGCCATAATCATGTTCAGGTGTTTGACTCAACCTGAGGTTCTTCGTCAAAGGGCAATTGGCTATTGATAGGACATGATTTTCTATTATGACTTTCATTTCAACTCTACATACACCACATGCTTGTGCTTTCTTTCCCCGTGATTAACTTTTGTGTGTGTATGTTGTTGGTAATAGCAGACCACATCATTTTGTTCTCACATGAATTGGCTTTTGTAATGTTTCTTCAAAATATAAGACCACTCGTACACATAATTTGAACTGTTGTCATTGCAAGCACTTATTAATACCTTTGTCTGAGTCCTATAAACTCGATTGTAGTGCACATAATTTAAGGCTTGCCGCATTTAACAACCGTTACATACATTTTTTTACACATCTTAACCATATTTGCAAATTGTCTTCTGCATTAGTTCACCTTTTCAGTATCAGAGATTTAGACAATATGAGAGATTCCGACAGTGTCACAATATTCAAGTACACAAAAACAACTACCAAGTGTTCACAAACAATACCTAGATACTCAAATCCCTCTCATGAACACTTAAATTTTAGACTTGTGTGAGAAAATGACACTAATACCTAGATGTTGTTTTGAATACTTGTTAACCGTATAAAAATAACACGATGTTGTTTGCCTACAATCCACAACAATGCATGTATAAGCCCTGCGAAGCACAGACTTCTCCAAAAACTCTCTCAATTAGGGGCAAAGGGTTCTCTAACACAGGCTCACCATGAATTCAACCAAAGTCAACCTCGATTTCACTATATTGCATGTAATTTAAACATTTGTAAAATTGGTTCAAGAAATCAAACAAATTATTTTGATAGTTTACATACCTCCCAAATAATTTGTCTATAGACCTTCACACCGAACAGTTGTTCTAAATACAGTAAATAATTTGCCTCTTATACAGGCATTGGTCCACATATGACGTTTTTCATACATTTCTCTAACCCATTTGTTGTTTGAAATCTAAAATCGTCAACCATTGTTTCCCACTTTCTCTTAAACTCACCAACATGATAATCCCTCAACATACATTGTTTGAACTTCTTGACAAATTGGTTGTTTCCAACATTAGTGCATGTGTTCCGTTTCAAGTGTCATGCACATAATCTGTGGTGATCTTTTGGAAAAGCCCTTCTAATCACATTCTTTCGTTGTCAAATCCCCATCAGTTAAACAAATGTTGCACTTTTCCCATCCATTCTAGACAAAAATTGTTTCAACAACGGCACATATGCTTCTTTTGTTTCGTCGCACATAACTACCCCACAAAATGCAATACTCTGGTTATGGTGGCTTACCCAAGAGAACACAACAAGTTGACACATATACTTGTTCCTCTTGTATGTAGCATCAAAAATGTGACAACATCGCTGAATTTCACATAATCCTGCTAAGTTGTATCGTCACACCAAAACAAATGAGAAAGTCTTCTTTTATTGTCAACTCTATGTTCCAAAACATTTATTCAACATTAGCATGTTTTTACTAAAACTAGTTCTACAAATAGTTATGCAGAAGCAAGCGTCGCGAAAGCGGCTTATCATTGAATTGACAATCACTTATTTTACTTCATCAATAAGTAAGAGTTATCACGAAAAAACAAGGGTCGAATGCCTAATTAAGTATGTCTTCCATATAGCTAGATACTTAATTTAATTTTCATTCATTAAAGTCTTTCAATTTAGTCGACATTTTAAATCGTTATTGTCGTTTTACATAAATTAAAAAATATTATTAATTTTGTATGAAAATGATGAAATTACGAGTTATTTTATAAAATAATCCTTTATTAATGATATGAAGAAGATAAATTAAAAAAATTGAAAAAAGAAAGAAAAATAAATAGTTATGCCATCTCTAAAAAAAAAAGTTATGTGTATAATAAATAAAAAATCTATGCTTCTTGATGTTTTTTTTTTGAAGGGGCTTCTTGATGTTGTTAATCAAATTATTATTTATGAATGCTTTGTATCTAAAGTGGCTTGTAAACTCAGATGAAGGAATCATATAACTTGTTCCAACTTCTGCCGTCTCGTCGGTTAAGACTTTGTTTGGTAAAAATAGCGAATAACTTAAAAGTTAGCTGATAGTTGATGACTGATAGCTTATAGCGGATGACTTATAGCTGATAAGTTAGTTGAAGTGTTTGGTAAAATAAGCGGTACAACTAACTTATAAACGTAAAATGACATCAAAGGACATATTTAATTCATAGTAAAATTTATATTTAAGTGTTTATAGTTTAATGATTTAATATTACCAATTTAACATATTTTTTATGTATTATTATTATTATTAAAATATAAAGAGCAACAAATATAACGTAATTTAAGAGTTATCATTGCACCGAAGAATATATATTCAAACCTGCCATTTTTATGAAAAAGTTATAACGTAATTTATGAAGAACAAAAAATATATATTTAAATGGAAGGCAATGGAGATTTATGAGGAAAAAAAAGTTATAGCACTGAAGGTATATGCACTGAAGAAACAACGGAAGGAATAGTTTTTTTTTAAAGAACGAAAGGCAATACGTATACAACAACGGAAGGTATATCACCCTAAAAAAAAATATTATAAGTTCCAGTCTTACAAAAAAAAAAAACAATGGAATGTATATATATCGAGAGAAAAAAAACTTTCATTAAAAACAAAAAGATCTTTCATATGTCTATTTTTTTTGAAGGAATCATATATGTCTATTTAGGTATTGTACTTTATAATATAATAAATGATAAAGGGTAAGAATGAGATTTAATTAGACTAATAAGGGTAAAAATGGAATAAAAGATGATAAGCTATAAGCTCAAACGCTATTTAAAATAGCGTTTGAAAATAGCTTATAAGCTCGTGAAATAAGCTATAAGCTTGTTGTAAAAAACTGTTACCAAACATAATTTTTTTTGTCAAACGAGTTTATAAGCTATCGCTATAAGTTAGACTCTAAACATTCATATGTTGTTTTGGATTTGATTCATTTACCCTTACCTTACCAAAAACCACTGTTAACATGTATACCTCATAAAACTTAAATTATATATTTTGGGAAAAATATAAGTTACTATTACGACACAATTTTATGATTTTTTTTAACAACATCCGCTCTTTTTATTGCGCTAACGTTTGAAAATTATGAACTGTGTTTTTTTTATAAAATTTTGATTTTGATTAAAACTAAAAAAAATATAAATGTTTATTGTTTTTAAGTTATAAAAAATCAAACTAACCATGATTATCTATTTTAACGACATCGACAATAATATTATATAACAAAAAAAATATAATCTAAACTCTTTTTTTAATGACACCAACAACAATTCAATACAATAGTATATATATAAAGTAAGGTTTTTTAAGTCACATGTCACTTCCACGTTTATCCACAATATTTCTATTATCTTTCTATTTTTTAAAATCAATATTTTAGTTCGCATAAATATCTCAACAAACTTTTGATCTTATCTATTAAATATTTCACTTTATTTGTTAAATAATTTTTGGCTTAATGAATTAATTTTTTTTTAAAGATGATTTAATGAATTAATGGCTACTTCAATTTCTGCTAGACGAGTATTAGTGGATATTAAAGTTTTTTAAAATATTTGCAAACATCAACGTGCAAATTATTTTTTATACAAAAAAATGCATTATTATAAAATAATTGAAATTATATTGAATTTGTTCCTTAAATTTTACTATTAATAATTGTGGCACTAATGATCATTTTACAATTGTTCTATGTGAGATTTTGCATAATGTCTCTTGAAGTTACAGAGTCAAGTTTTTACAACTGAATAAACACATCTTAGACCCATTCCTTCTATTTTGATAAGACAAAAATATTATACCATGCACATTGACTTTGACAACAAATTACTAATCAAACAAAAATCAATAATTAGGAAATTCAGTTGTTTTAATTTTATGACGAGAATATTTTTATTTAAGTAATATGACAATTGTATAATTATGCTAATTTAATAACGGATACAGATTCCTACGTGTTTGGGTATTAAAAAATAATTATTTTATTTTATATGTATTAATAATTTTACTAAATACAGTTAATTTCATCCGTATATGCATGCATTGATTTACAAGTACTTAAAATATGTTTCTCATTCTATATGTGTACCTATTAAAATATTTGTCTTGTACTCGTCTGTTGTCAATTTTATTTGCGGATATCATGCATATCGAATTTTGTTCATCCTTAATTATATGTCCAACTCAGGCAACGCCGGATAAATACACTAGTTTATCATAGAACTTGTAAAAAAAACAATTTTATTATAGAAAAAGTTGTTTAAGGGTATAATTGGAATGATAAAAAAGTAAGTATAAATACACTTATCTATTTTATTACACCTTTTAAATGATAATGAAAAAAAAACAAAAAAAATTATATTCATATCGTGTTTGTTGCATTTGTTTTAATATTTAAATTTATTCTTATTTATTTGTTACATGTGTTATTTGTATCGAAAATTGAGAGTATTTTTGAAAAGAAAAATTCAACCAAAAGTGTTAAAAGGGTTAGTTTTCTTTAGATATAATATAGATAACTTCAGGCGCTCGTCTATAATATTGAACAATAAACATAAGCATTTATACATTGTGATAATTTTATTGTGTTTTTTTTTTTAAAGAATTTTATTGTTAGAAATAAATAAATATTTTTATCAAAAAATAAATAAGTAAAAACTTTTGTTTTTTAAGAAAAATAAGTAAAAACTTATCTCTCAAAAAAATTATATCCCACTCAATCACTCATTCCATTTGAAAACTGGTGAAAACAAAGAAACACACGTACAGAGAAAGGTTTCCAACCAGCTCATCGATCCGCATCATTGTTGAGTAAAAACACGATCCTGACCGTCTATCACTATATCCTTCTAACGGATTAAACAATTCCACGTCACCGATCCGCAACCAACCTCATTAGCCAATAGAAACGCAAGACCGTCTTATATATAATTCTCACCGCAACCATCCAAATTCATTCACTCTCTCAACTTTCTCATTTTCGATTCCCAAATTCGAAACCCTAACTTTCTTCAAATTCCCGATTCAATGGCGCCAAAGGGAGAGAAGAAGCCAGCAGAGAAGAAACCCGCAGAGGAGAAGAAGTCCACCGTCGCCGAGAAAGTTCCGGCGGAGAAGAAGCCGAAGGCTGGAAAGAAGCTACCTAAGGAAGGTGGTTCCGCCGCCGGAGAGAAGAAGAAGAAGAGAAGCAAGAAGAATGTAGAAACATACAAGATCTACATCTTCAAGGTTCTGAAACAAGTTCACCCAGACATTGGTATCTCAAGCAAAGCCATGGGAATCATGAACAGTTTCATCAATGACATCTTCGAGAAACTCGCTCAAGAATCTTCAAGACTCGCTCGTTACAACAAGAAGCCAACAATCACTTCCAGGGAAATTCAGACCGCGGTCAGACTTGTTCTACCTGGAGAATTGGCTAAGCATGCTGTATCTGAGGGTACCAAAGCTGTGACTAAGTTCACTAGTTCTTAGATTTGAGATAGTTTCGATGTTATTTCTTGTTTCCTGGATCTGGTTTTAGTTATCATTAGATGTTTCGATTAGCAGTTTTATGATGTAATTGAAGTAATTTGATCTGGTTGATTGTATTATAATGATGGAATTGATAATATGACTTCTGAAATGTTTTTAAATTTGTTGTCAAGTGTTGTTTGATTATGTCAAATTGCTAGAAATAGGTTTTTATTGTGAACTGGGAACATAATATGTTTGGTCTTATTGTGAATCCATATCAAATACTATATCACATTGAAATTCTTGTCATGGTTGGTCTTAATTAAGACTTTCAGTTTCTTTAGAAAAGAAAAGACCCAATTAGTTGTTGGAAACTCGATGCCTATATAGGTAACCCCGTTCATAACCCTTTGAAGTTAAACTGCTTGTTCAAGGCAATTTGCAAGAGGGAACTATGTGTTGCAAGGCATCGCATAGGGAAATGTTGAAAACCAACTAGAAACCGACCTCACCCACAACTAATGAGTTTGCTGATTGGGATCCCTGTTTCTAGGCCTCATTAACACATAGATGGAACGCTTCTGACGTCCAACAAAGGTCTTTTTCTTTCATGCATGATTCAAAGTGCAGGTTTCAGCTACAAATGCAGAATCCAGTTGCATGGCCCATGTTGCATGGCATGAGGTCTGGCCTTTTACCGGAGTCTGTTGAACGTTGCATCTCCAGTTGAGGGCATTGGCGCAGATGAAGAGGGTGATGGTGAGAACAAGGCTTTGGATCTAGATCATGATCGAAATCATGCTTTGGTGATTTTGTGGATGATGAAGAATTGGAGGAAACCGAAGGATCTGCCTGAGGAGGAGATGGAGAATATGAGGACATGAGTTCTGATTGAGGACTATATAGTAAAGGATGGAATGATTGAACTCAAAGCTCACTATATACCGAGTGAAACTTTATAAGCCTTTATTATTATTATTATTATTTTTGGTCAAGTAGTCTAGTGGCTAAAGAAATTCACCTTAAAGATGAATAGGTGGGGTGTCTCGGGTTTGAACCTCGACCCCTGCACAAATTATGTATTATCCCTTATTAAATGAGATAAGCTCATGGACACATAAGCCTTTATTATTTAATTCCTTCAATTTGAGCTTGTTGTCTTGGATAATTTCAATGTTCTTATGTGTTAATTTTCTTTGAATTATGGTTATATAAATTTAAATTTGAACAAACATGGTTTGGGATGTGTGAACAAATTTACTTGTGTTAATGCTAATGTGTGTGTTGTTTGAAATTTTTTAATTGATAAATGCATAAAGATCAAATGTATGAGGTTTTTGATTTTGATAAATCATCAATAGATGCATGATGATGACAAATCGATGATTGCAAAGGCAAGGTACATGTTTATGGCCACACATATCATACATAGCTCGTGAGTAGTGAGGTTTGGTAAAAAAATATAAAATTTGCTTGTTTCTTTTACTGTCAAATTTTTTGGGAGAGCTATTTCTACCTAGAAAACCTGCCCTATTTTTAAAAGGAAAATGTTAAAGAGTGCCTTTGGGCATTGGTTAAGATGATAAAAATAGAAACATTGTATTAGAAAATGGTGAAAAGTGAAGAATTTAACTTTTTAAAAGTCCAAACATTGTTGAATTCAATGTAAATATACTACTTTTGGTTTCCTTAACCATTGTCCTAAGAGCGGTTAGCAATACCCCGTTTTAAAAATGCAGTTCTTATCAATTGCAAATTTTTATTCTAGTTGAAATTATAAAACCTTGAACCTTGAAGTTGGTTCTATCCAATTAATTTTACAAATAGGTGTTTTAATGAGACAAGTGACTACTATCTTTGTCTACATGAGTATTGGCTTAGTCCCCTAAACTTTTCTTTATCTTATCTTTTAATAATACTGATTGATTAGGGTGCATCACATGACGGATTAGGAGTACTAACACAATTGAGATGACCCTACACTGAATTTTTTTGTTTAGAAAAATTAAATATTAAAGGTAGATAAAGTCGAATTCGATGCAAATAAAAAAGAATATAGAGTAGACTCTTGTAATTCACTAAAGTTGAAAAAGACATTACTTTGTAAGGGGTTTGTTAGAATAAGACTCACTAATTTTTAAGTGGGAGTATTTTAAAATGTTATATCTTAAAAGTTGATTAATACACCTTGATGTGTATGTTACTATAACACACCTTCTAAAAAATAAGTGGTTGTACGTTAGCAACTTCTATAGACATTTGTTAGAATACATCCACTTATTTTTTATAATGAGTGTTTTAGCAACTGATAACTAAAAAGTAGTTAAGTACCCTTTAAGGTGTAGCTTGCTAAAACTCTCACACATAAAAATTAGTGGATGTGTTCCAGCAAATCCCGACTTTGTTATAATATATAATTAAATAATAAATGGATAAATAGTTAAGTTCAAACCTAGTTCCTGTCAATCTGTAATTTTTTTTTTTTGTTTTGAAGGAACAACAAAGAAATTATTAATGGAAAGGAAAAAAATGAAACACTTCATTATCCATGCTACATGCACGTAACCGTCCATTTAAAGTTAGATGAAGGACAACCAATTTTAAACAACTTTAATGACAATTTTTTTCCTCTCTTTCTATTGGATAAACAATAGAGAGAAAAAAAGGGAAGAGAGAATAAAGATACAATGTGAGTATGAGAGAGAGTTGTCACAAAAATTGTTTAAAAATGATTGTTCAAATATCATTGCTCTTAAAGTTAATAATTTTTTTTTTAGGAAGGAAAAAAGAAAAAATAAAATTTTCAGGATTTTTTTTCTTTTAAGTAGTCTAGTGGCTAAAATTCACTTTTTTCAAGGTGAATAAGTGGGTTGTCTGAGGTTCAAACTCCGACTCCTACATATAATAATCTATGTCTCTGTCAACTGATCTAAACTCACGGGAACATTTTCATGATGATTTTATATCTATAGAATTGAATACTCATTTCCAACAAAAGAGATCTATCCAGAATATGAGTAATGTCAATGATATTCTTTTTTCTTTCTTTAATTTTGATATGTTGTCAATATAAAATTTAAAACTATTTTGTTATGTTAACAAATATTGGTTCAATTGGTAAGAAGTTGACTCTTGCTTCACAAAATGTAAGTTCAATTCTCGTTTTGTAAGATCATCTTTAGTGGATGATATGTTATGCTTCAAGAGTTCAAGTTACATAAATTTTAAATATATTCTCTTTTCAACATTCACTTTTTCATTGGATAAATTCAATGTATATCACAATACTTTAAGCGAAACTCATTTTCAAAGTGTGTGGTCCACCTTAATTTAGGTCATTAAGGCCCGATACCTAATAAGTATTCCATTAGGGAGAAATTTTTTGGTGGTCTTATAAGTCCCAAGATCTCACTTAAGAGCCCAATCTTAAGTGGGACTCACACCTTTTTAATATTAAAAAATACACCTTTTTAATATTAAAAAATTGATATATAATGATATAAAATTATTGATAGTTGATTTGATAGTCTCATTTAAGAAACTTGTGTGGGATGCTGGGTTGGAGAGATTGAGTGTTCATTAGCTACTACTATTAAAAAATAATAAATGAATTATGTGTACACATGTGACCCATTTAAGTACTAAAAGATGGAAGTCTTCGTTGTGGATGCTTTAAGAGAGTGAGTATTAGAGGGAATGTTGCTAACATTACTCTAAATTTTAATGTAAATCCAATAAAAATGTTTATTTATTTATTTATTTATTTTATCAATATCTGGTAAGAGAGAAATTTATTTAAGGAAGCCCCTGTACCGCAAGTATTGACCCATGTAGTACAAACCTCCTACCAAAACAAGTTGATGGAAAATCAAGTTAGGCACCGTTTGGTTCTAATATCACCACCTTTACAAGGCCACATAACTCCTATGCTTCAACTAGCCACCATCCTTCATTCAAAAGGTTTCTCCATCACCATAGCACACACCCTTTTCAATTCCCCTAATCCTTCTAATCACCCTAGTTTTGATTTTCTACCTTTCAGCGATGGTTTGTCTAATACCCAAATCACTTCCAAGAATTTTGTAGATATTGCTTCAACTCTAAATATAAAGTGCGTATCTTCACTTAAGGAGACTTTAGTTCATTATATTACAAAATTAGCAAATGAAAATCATGGTGAAAAAATTGCTTGCATCATCTATGATGGATTTTTGTCCTTCATCGATTCTTTGGCAAAGGAACTAAAGCTACCAAGCATAGTCTTCCGAACCACTAGTGCTACTAATTTACTCACTTATCATGTGTGTCTTCAGCTACAAAGCAAAGGTTACCTTCCATTGCAAGGTTGTATATTATTATATCTTTTTTTTCCTTCACATATTACTGTTTTGACAAATTATAGTAGTTCAAAGATGCTTCATATTTTCAATTCATTCATGCGAATCATAGCTAATGAAAGTTTCAAATATATTTTTTCATTTCTACACACCCATACTTGTGAATATTTTTTATGGATACGGATGTGTGGATGCCATAACCATAACCATGAATAAGTGGAAAACCTGAGTTTGAATTCCAACCCTATATGTATTTATATTTGTATGAAATAAATCATACAAGCTAAAAAAATGATGGTTATGGAATAATTTTCTTAACAAAAAATGAGAATATTTCTTATGGAAATTTTCAATTAAAATTTTATATCTGTCATTTTAACACATTCATAAGCTTTGAGACGGTTGACCCTACATATTGATTTCAACAAAAAAAAAAAACCATATGTTTACACGACTCTATCATAATTTCCTTAAGAGGGTCTTCACAAAACATGTGCATGTTATTAAAGAGATTAGTTTTATTTATTATTCTTTGTTGGACATTGTGTCAGAATCTCTCTCAATCACTATTGGACAGACCAATTCCACCTCCAATAATATACAGATAATATACGATAGATAGAGATAGATACATCCTCCCGGAAGATTCCTCATGTTTAATGAGCTTGAAATAGCTTTTTTCTGTTCACATTCACGCTCAAGAAAATGATATCATAACCATAATTTTTTTTAGCTTGTATGATTTAAATATGTAGGGATTAAAATTCGAATTCGGTTTTTCACTTATTCACGTTAAAAAATAAAAAACATAACTTAACACGAATCATAATAATAAATTAATTGTTGAATTATTTATTTATTTTTACACGGATGACTATTTAACATGTTGCATGTATGACAGATTCAAAGTCAAGGGACTTGGTGCCAGAACTGGACTTGCTGCGATTCAAAGATCTACCCCTTTTTAATTTGACAAATCAACAAGATTTTCTACAAAGCATAGCTAAAACACTTTCAATAACACCTTTGGGTGTTATATTCAACACCGTGGAAAGCTTAGAAGATTCATCACTAAACCAACTCCAAAAGCTATATAGAGTTAACATCTTTCCAATAGGCCCTCTACACATGATTGCCAATGATACCAACAATACTAGTAGCATTCTGCAAGAAAATCATAATTGCATATCTTGGCTAAGCAACAAACCAAGAAAGTCTGTGTTATATGTAAGTTTGGGAAGCATAGCTAGTTGGGAAGAGAAAGAGCTAACTGAAGTTGCTTGTGGCTTAGTCAACAGCAGACAAAATTTCCTCTGGGTTATTAGACCCGAGTCGATCAACAATGTTTCAGCGTGGTTAGAATCTTTGCCGGAAGATGTTAAAGTAGGTGTAGCAGAGAGAGGCTGTGTTGTGAAATGGGCACCTCAAAGTGAAGTTTTGGCACATGAAGCTGTTGGAGGGTTTTGGAGTCATTGTGGTTGGAATTCTACATTAGAGAGTCTGTGTCAAGGAGTGCCAATTATTTGTCAACCTTATTTTGGAGATCAGAGGGTAAATGCAAGGTTGTTGAGCCATGTTTGGAAGGTGGGTTTGGAATGGTGTAATGTCATAGAAAGAGATGAGATTGAAAGGATGGTTAGAAGACTTATGGTGAATTCAGAAGGGGAGGTGATGAGACAAAGAGCAACAGAATTGAAGAATGAAATTGGGATAGCTGTGAGGGGTTCTTCATGTGATGCACTAAATGGGTTGGTAAAGTATATCTTATCATTGAATGTCTGATATTTCACAACAGAATTTAAGGGGGGGAAATTGAAGTAACTTGTAGTTATGATAAAACTTGAATATATGTGAAATAGAATAAATAAGGAAGCAGATTTTAACTTTGTAAAGTAATGTTAAAGACGAGGAGATTCCGAATTCGAATCTTGGAATTGAAAAAATTCAAACTCTAAATTACTGGGGTTTCTTCCATGAGGACCGGAGGGTTAAGTCAAAAACCCTAAAAGTAATCCAATACAAGAAGACCATAATTGATTTAATGAAAGGACTTCATTAGTCAGAACAGAAACAGCTACATTTTTAAGTCAATTCCTTAGTAGTTAGTAATATTCTTCAAGAAGACCATGACTAAATACTTAACATGTCATGGCTTGAACAGCAAGCAAATGGCTCCGATGAGAAAACGGTTGATACCACATGATTCTTCAGTCTCAGTTTATATAATTTGCTAGATGCATTAGCATCACATACCATAACATAACATAAACAAACCCAATTGATTCCAATAACTTAAGACCGCCACTACATATATTTTCAGACATGTAGATATACAATATATGCTTTCATAACATTAGATAGATTAACAAAAATACATACATAATTTATGATATGAAGTAGACACACTTAACATGGAGCTTGGTACTTGGTAGCACACTACAACAACATACTTAACCCCACAATAGCAAACATAAATAGATACATATACATATACATATAGTTTAATCTAGATTTCAATTATTAAAGGAAACAAACTGAAGAGACACACATTCAGTCGGTGCCTTCAATTTCAACAACCCTAATGTTCCTCCCACCAGAACCAGAAGATTGTTGAATCTTAGGAACAGTGACAACAAGAACACCATGAACCATATTCGCTTTAAGCTCATGAAGGTTACCATCATCAGGAATCTTAAACCTACTCATGAAATTACCACTCTCAACACTAACCTGAAGCATTCTCTCATCTTGAAGCTCAACAAACACATCTTCGTTTGTGTAACCAGGAAGCACCACCTTCCACACGTGAGCTCTCGGTGTTGATCTCCAATCCATGCGGGTGTTAAGGGATGATCCGAAGCTGAATTCAGGGAAGAAATTGGTGATGGGTGAGGGGAGTGGGAAGTGGAAATCCATGAATGGATCCCATAGAGAGAGGGGATTTGAATCCCAAAGGTTCAGATTTGTGTTGGAACTGTTGCCTTGAGGGTTGTTGATGGGTATTAGCGACATCTTTGATTCTGTAAGCAAACTGGTGTGTAACTCACTGTGGAAGAAGGTTATGAATCTCTTTACTTTGAATGTTCTAGAAACTTGGAGACTTCTACGTTTTCACTGTTTCATTTTCCACTTATTTCATATAACAAAAAATGTGCAATAATCTGTATGAATATAATTCAGTTCGCAATTAGAGAAAAAAAAAACGACATGATACGGTTAAATCTTAAACATTCTTTACAAAGGATTTAAATTTTTTTTTTATATAATTGTGCGGGACCAAAAGTTGAAGGAAAATTTTAGAGGGATTAAAACAAAAAGTTGGTAAATTTAATGCTTTTATAATTTGAATAAAGTGTGCGAGAAAAGAGAGTGAAAATAAATTCCCCTACATTTTCCCCCCCTTTGTTTGTTTTGGTATGATGTTTGAGATTTAAATTTTGAAAATTGCTTTTCTGACATCAAGAACTTCATATTGACACATGTAAGTTACGAATTTACCCCTAAAGGCAGCTAACTACCGCTAGCATATCTGACAGCAGTTAACAGCCTCTGGCTTTGCTGCACTTAAGTGCAGTTCCAGTTATGATTTTACATGTTTCGGTCGAAAAATCAAAATAAATTGAAACTTATTCATAATTCTACGAAACTTTACGGACCCTCTATATATACTTTTTTTAGAGCTGTCCACAAAAAACCAGCTCAAAATTCAATTTCTCGATCGACGTTTTGATGTTTTGGTTTCTTGAGTTATTGACGCATTAATTTTTTTTTTAATCCATCTGTTGTCGAAAAATTCTAATTTTTTGCGGGAAATGTTTTTTTTATGTTATTAATATGTGTGCAAAAAATAATGAAAAAATTCAACTTTTATATAACTTTTCCGGACGCGCAGTTGGAAAAATATTGCGATTTTACACGTTTCAGTAAAAAATTCAAAATAAATTGAGAATTAGTCGAAATACTACGAAAATTCGCAGATCCACTATATGTATTTTTATAGAACTGAAGAATTAATGTTAAAAAAGCAATTCTCTTAAATTTTTGGGCTATGTTACTGGATAATGCCCATACAATTTGGGGTAGCCAAATAAAACCGAAGAATTAATGTAAGAATACCTTAAATTGCTCACATACTCCTAAGTTGCCCAAAATGTCACTATTGTATACGATCAGAAGTTGCGATGTGATTTTATTTGGAGATAGCATTTGATCCATTTGGGATTTAAAGTCGAATCCGTTCGGGAGATAACTTATGTTCCTATCAGGAGTTAAAGTTCAACGGACCTGGATAAAAATGTTGAGAATGACAAAATTGACAAAATGCCCTTTAATTTGTCGTAGACATATATTTGTGTTCAAAATGCTTCATAAGAAAATATCAAAATGCTCCGTAACAAAAAACTATATATGAAAACATCAATTTAAAATCATTCTAACAAAACAACAAATTGTGTTCATTAACAAAACATAATAATCATTTCGATAAACAACAAAATCGATAAATTATACGTGTTCAATGCTGAAACATTAAAATACCAATATACATCACATAAAAAAAAACAAAATATGAAAATAAAACCCTAACTACAGTAGAAACTCTTTAAATTAATACTCGGTAAATTAATAAACTCTCTAAAATAATAAATTTGTCCGGTCCCGACTTGGGCTAATGTAAAAAATTGAAAAACTCGATAAAATAATAAGATAATAAT
>Ga0315913_1000963_pt1 | contig 29420 bp, 19 predicted proteins | sample MpolsnodulesMG_FD_207736 | JGI IMG/M metagenome (GOLD analysis project Ga0315913, IMG submission 207736) | Medicago polymorpha root nodule microbial communities from Los Angeles, California, United States - small nodules | ecosystem: Host-associated > Plants > Roots > Nodule | place: USA...
CATGTGATTTTGCAAAAGCTATACTAATAGCTTCAACAAAATCATGGCACTGCTGTGATTTTGTCCAACTTGGTCGTTAAACCAAATATACGCCAACACCATCAAAGGTTTCCTCCCAAATCCAATATGTTAAACGATACTACCTCTTGAAGCAAAATGTTTAATAATTTGCTCCTTCATCAGAATTTGAACATGGGTTTTTCAATTCTTCTATTATTTGGTTCAAACCAGTTCAGTCACCCATTTCCTTGAAAAACCAAAAGGATCATAACATATAATTAAAGGACTACTAAATAATTTTTGTAAAAAAAGACTGAAATTATAGTTAAATCTCAATTATATCATTAGTAAAATCATCTTTAATATATGAATTCCATTTTTGCATATCATCTTTAATAAAATTCTATGATAAACATTCCACTCCATCCCTTTCAAAATAATTGATTTACTTGACCATTTCACACATATTAGTTTATTTATCATTAACATATATATGTAAAGTAGAAAATATTGATTTGGAAGTGATGCAACTAGTATTAATTAGATGATAGAGTTGGAAAAAAGTAATTAATGTTAATTAAAAATTGAAAAATGCCAATTATTTCAGAACAGATGGAGTAGTTAATATACATTTTTTTTTGTCCAGGGTTTGAACCCTGACCTTTGTACATATTATACAATGTCTCTATTAATTAAGTTAAATTCATCCCGTACCGTAAATATACAACTTTATCGGTATCAAATAAAATTACTTTTTTATCATTGTTGAAAAAAGTAAAAAAAATACAGAAATATGTTTTTAAAATAGAGGCATCGAGGAGGGGTAAAATAGTAATTGACAGTGAATCATTGGCTATAAATTGACGCTATAGTGAACATTAGGGTTAGATATCTGCCTTGAAAGAACCGGGTGTAGCAGCCAAAACATTTGCTCCCGAGTTCCGTTGCGGGCATAGATCCAAATTCCTCAATTCCTTTTCTCTTTTCTTCTGCAATTATTTCTACTCTGCAGAAGCTTTGAAAGGATTTGTACATTACTCTTCGTTTCATTTTAACCTTATTATTATTTATTTAATTTTTGAAAATTTATTTTTTTCGGCCGATCCAATGGGTTCTCAGTAAATTATGTTTCGAGAACCCTATTTCACCCGGCCAATAGAGATTTTTTTTTGGGGCAGTTTCAAGATTTTGGCATGTTTTTATCTCTTCATGCTTAAATTTAGATGTTTATAAACTGCTCTATATTTATTTTAGTTTTTTAAAACATGATTTATTTTATGAATCTGGGGTAAAATATTGCAGTTATTATTGTTGTAGTCTTGAATTTGTTTTATCTTACTGTCTTCGTGAAATTCTATATTACCTTTGAATTTGATTACCAATTGTCCCTTTGAATTTGCAACTCTTTATTGGTTCAAACACCTCACTCCAGTGTGAATTTTGCAAGCAAGAAGCATGTTTGTTTCACTTTTGGAGTGTCAAAATTGATTGATATGTTTGTTTAGTAAAATTGATTTTGTTTGAAGTTAGTATTTGTAGCTTAAACATATATTTTTATACATATAAGTACCCAAATACATGTTATCCTACATTCAACTCACTTTTGATCAAAAATCAATTTATAAATTTACTAATTTGAATTCAATTTTGGTCACTAAATGGATATATCTTGGTAACAATACTTGATTTTAAATGAATTGATTAAATAAATTGAAATGATTCAAAGAGGTATGACGGTACAGATTTCATGTTTTGGATGTGTTAAATTGTGAAAATGTGTGTTAGAATAAATTACAAAAGTAAAAGCTACAAATGATAATTGAGGTGTTTGATTCTACCAAACAACAAAATGTTGTTAATCAATTTTTCCTTTGTTTTTTATAATGAAAATAAGTGTGTTAAAAATCAAACCAATTCAATAGCAAAACTTAAAACCGAATCATTGTATGATTTGGTTTGGTTTTTATTTTACCTCTTATGTTAAACTTAATTTGTAAATTAGTCTGCATTTTTATTTATAGAGACCAAATATAAGATGAGATTGTTATCTTCTAAACCTAACTATCACAATCCCTTTTCTCTGACACCATCCTTTCACCCTCTCCCTATGGGGGGAAAATACTTAGGTGACATTGTGGTTGGTGACATTGTCCAACCACAATGTCATAAGTGTGTAAAAAACAAAATTACCATAGGAAAGAGAGAAGAAAGGCCACTTGTGACATTGTGGTTGACCAATGTCAACAACCACAATGTCACCCAAGTGTTACCCCCTATGGGACACCTACAAACCAACTTCTACGGCTCTACCCCGTCTATCATGGTGTGTAGTTCGAGCTATATGTGATTTTTCTTTCCTTTCTTTTTAATAACTATTCAGATAATTATTAAAAATTGCTAAAGAGAATTATTTTAGGCTTAATTGCATCAATGGTCCCCTAAATAATTTGTAGTTTACATTTTGGTTCCATAAATTGTAAAACCAACATTTTGGTCCCCCTTGGTTTTGCTCTGTCGATCAAAAAGATCCTTGACTGTTAACTTTAACTTTAAATGTCTAAAGTGGAACACAAACAATGTTTGTTCACCATAGACCTTATTGAATATTTTAATGTCAACCGTTCGATCTTTTTTTTATCAAAAAGTGACTGATGGATTGTCAAGGTCCATTGTAGCTTATGGTATATCATCAATAGCTAAATCTTTTGCCTATTTCTTCAACTTCTACCTCATCTTTCTATCATTTTCATCATCAACCTTCATAAAAAATCCATGAAAAAAACCAAGAAAAACAAAAAACATAAATTTAAACCAATCCAAACTAATCCCAATCCATCATCAATCACTTATCCATTCCATTTTTGTTCTTCAAACTAATTCTTTGTTCTTCAAACCAATTATCATGCGCACTCTTTCATTGCAACCACATGTTATTCTCTTCACACCACTAATAATCAATTATCCAAATCTCAAACTCTATACGCAACAACAAATGAGTGGATTTGAAACCAGCACAAATTTGAATCGGAAAACACGTCAAACAAAAGAATGCAGTTTCAATGGAGTTCAACACTACCTTAATCTGCTGATGATGAGAAATACTTTCTTGAAGTAGATCGAGCTTTGGGGTTTTTTTTTCTACAAGGTCCTGGAAGAAAACAACGACAGGGATTCGACCTTGCTTTCTGTCTATGGCAGTGACTTTTCCAGCGCGGTTGAGAAGTTTTTCGCCACGGTGGTCCGCTGGTGAAGATGCTACAATTATGAAATAAATATAGGGGTTTTGTAGAGGTCATCATGAGGGATAAGATTGTCACTGATGTTTCTCAAAAAGAGTATCATGGTGGCCGAAATTTAGAAAAATGGTGGTGATTGAGGTATTTCAAACTCTCACCAATCTAAAAATAAGTTAATTGTTATTGAAGAGGAAGAAGAGAGGAATTTAATGGTGGTGGTGGGGTTGTCAAAAAGTCCGGATGGAGAAGTAATGGTGGCTGGAAGTGGGTGGTGGTGGTGGTGGTGGTGGTTGAAGGTGAGAAAAACACAAGAAGGGAGGGTTGAATTGTGTTTGCTTTTTCTTCGTTTTCTTCTACTGAAGTCACTGTTCAGAAGCAGATAGAATTCAGCTTCTGAAGTGATGTTCAGAATCTAAATGCAGCGGGTAAAAACAGAGAAAGAGAGAGAGAGATAAGAAAGACACAAAACAATTATACAAGTTCCTTCCACAAACCAGAAGTAGTTCTGTCCCCCTTGCACTTCCAAGGAGAGTTCACTAAAATCAAGTATCTGATTACAACTACTCACTGCTAAAACTAGCAAGAGACTTCAAACTACTCAAGCACAACTGCAAGAGATTTTCTATGCTCAAGAACAAAATCAAGAGACTTCCTATGCTCAAGCACAATTGCAAGAGACTTCTATTCAAACAGAATTACAAAGAAATTTGTTTGAGGTTGAACACTTGATATACAATCAGTGGTGGTCACAATACAAATCAGATACAGACTCTTAAGACTCTAGAATTCTAAGATATGAAAGTTGTTAGGAAATTCTAAGTGAACTTTGAAGTGAAACAATTTCAGCAGAGTTTCGGCACTTGTAAAATTGTTGTGAGAATTTTGCAATTCTTCAGGTCTTCACTTCTTTATATGGAGGTGTGAAAGAGACGTTGTTGGTTGCCAATACATCAAAAAGAGTCGTTTGAAGCTTGATCAAATCACCAATGATCTTTTGCCTGATTTGATTATTGTCCTATGAAGGAACAATTTCAAATCCATTCTAAGTATAGAAGAATACCAGCGTAGTCACAACTGTAGTTCTTGTACGATTGCAGACACAAAACAGAGTAGTGGAGATATGGTTGTACACTTTGTACTATTGTCCTTTTCCAACGTTCTCCAAAGAATAAGCATTCAATGTCTTTCAAATTCTTCTGAATTAGCCGTTGCTTCAGCTTCTATTCTTCTGCAATGACAGGCGTGATTAAAACAACATTTGACACAAATCTGAAGCTTCCAGTCTTCCAGCTTCTGATGATCTTTAGCTCCTAATGATCTTCAGAACCTCTGATGACGTCAGCTTCTGAGGAGGTGCTTCTGATGACGTCAGCTTCTGATGAACTTCAGAACCACTTTTCTTCAGATGCTTCCTTGCAACAAAGCTTCCATTTTGTAGATGCCATTGGTCTCTTTTGTTCTTCAGAACCTATGTATTTTAAGACACTGAATTTTTGTCTATGGTCTTGCACACTTGAACAAATATTAGCATATCCAATTGACACTTTTCTAATACTTTGTTATCATCAAAAGTTAAAGAGTATTGTTAAACACATTTTGTTCCAACAGTGGTGGTGGTGGTGTTTGAGGAGAGAATAAGAGCATTTGTTGTTGTTGTTGTATACGTGAGAGTGAGAGAGAAGAAGTGATTTTTTTTGCCCTAAAAAAAAAAAAGAAGTGTTTTTTTTTTCTTTTTTTTTTTTTGTTTTTGAAAATGAGTAAAAATGGAAATAAAAGGAAAAGAATAATGATAAAATTTAAGTTTTTTATTCGTTTTTTGGTTTTTTTTTTGATGAAAAAATGGACAAAAAATTAACTATTGATAGTATGCTATAAGATAGAATGGACCTTTATGACCCAATAATCATTTTTTGATAAAAAAGATCGAACGATTGAAATTAAAAGATTTAATAAGGTATATGGTGGACAAACATTGTTTGTGTTTCACTTTATACATTTAAAGTTAAAGTTAACAACCAAAGACCTTTTTGACTGACGGAGCAAAACCAAGAGGACCAAAATGTTGGCTTTACGATTTATGTGACCAAAATGTAAACTGAAAATTATTTAGAGGACCAAAAAATCAATTAAGTCATTATTTTAAGTCGGAGGGAGTATATGAATTGTATATGAATCATCTTTAATAAAATTAACTCAATAAAAATCAATAAACAAATTTTAAATAGGGAATCAAACACGCCTTAAGGGACAATTTTGGCGTTGTTAATGAGTTGACATACAATCGTGTGGTCTATTTGGGAGGTTTGAAACTGAACAAATTTTAAATAGGGAATCAAACATGCCTTAAGGGACAATTTTGGTGTTGTTATTGATTTGACATGCAATCGTGTGGTCTATTTGGGAGGTTTGAAACAACCATATTTTCCCCCAAAAGTCTAGTGTAGATGAAGTTGTAGACACTATCAAAAATATATCTTACAATGATTTGTGGGAAAACACTTTGGTGAACCTGATCGATTGTATGATTAGGTGTGACCTGATCGATTGTATGATTAGGTGAGTGGGTAGCTTGAATTTGGATCTTTTGAGTTGTGTGTGTACCCTTTCCTATCATCAAATATTCAATAAATAATTCGCCATTTAAAAAAAAAAACTTGAAAACTAACCACTTCGACAACTTAGACAAAACAAAGGCAAAAGATGAAGGCATGAATGAGTATTTAAAACTGAAGAATAGGTACGTATTTCCACTTTCATTTCATCCCTTCTCAATTCCCATTGAAATGGAAGTGGGAATTGAGAAGCAACAAAGGAAGATTTAGTAGTTGAATTCTTGTGATGAGAGAATGAAGAAGATGATGGGAACGTCACTGATGGTGAACCACAAAGCAAGGACATTGTTGTTGTTGATGGTGTTCCTCCTAGTTTTCCAGAAATTGATGAATGTGAATTTTAACCAATGACAAAATGACACTTGTACAAACCCTAACATTTTTATTTAATAAAACTAACGGAAAGGACTAAAAGTAGTAACAGAGAGAAAGTTAAGATGCCAAAATAAATCAAATTTTAATTAGGGACTAACATTTGAAAATTACGAACAATGTTTTTTTTTATAAAATTTATTATAACAATGACACCAACAATATAACAAAAAAATATATAATCTAAATTCTTATCTTTGTAGTGACATCAACAACAATCATTATTATGGAAAAAAGTTGTTTAAGTGTATAATTGAGATAATGAAAAAGTCAGCCCAAAATCTCATATTTTCTTTATATAAAGTAAGTACCGATATACTAATTTAGTTTGTTACAGTTTTTAAAGGACAAAGAAAGAAAAATTAGACATATAATCATGTTTGTTACACTTTTATTTTAATATTTGAATTTTCTCTTATCTATTTGTTATATATGTTATTTGTATTGAAAGTTGAGGGTAATTTTAGAAAGAGAAAAAGTCAACCCAAAATATGTTATTTTCTTTACATATAATATAGATTCAATCGGTAAACCTATCAAATGCGAGATTTAGGATAAACTTACACTATAAAAATAAATGATAGAATTCTATAAAGTTAATATATCCAATATTTTATAACATAATACATAATATAGGCTTCAACCTTTGTAAGAAGAACATTTAGTACATGTGGTGCTGTTGAGACTGATCATGAAAAATATCAATCATTGTAATTATTAAAAGTTGAAACAATCACAATAGTGAGAGGAAATAAGCAACCTTGTTGACTGAAGAGCTCATTAGGAGTAAAATTGCAAGAGTTTACTCAATACTCAATAGTAATTTGGATCAATATAGGTAGCCAATTTTGCCAACCTTTTTACTAAACTTTTGAGCCTAATTTTAAAGAAGCATAATACATAATCACATCTTAAAGCACAATTAATATTTTAACATTCAAAAATAGTTTTAGCTCTCATAAATTATTACTAAGATAAAATGTAACCAAACACATTATAGAATTCCAAAGAGGTTCTTTATTACACAATAACTTTCCAGCAGCTAGAACCAAACATAATTTTTTATATTTCTACTTTACGCAAAATGATATGAGCACCATGTTGTGGCTGAAGCGTAATTACCGAAGCTGGAGCATGAGCATAGGTTGGAGAAAGTTCAAATGAGAAATGCTGCAAAATCAATGTTATTGCCATCTTTGCTTCCAACATGGAAAAGTTTTGTCCAATGCAGATTCTAGGACCCCCTCCAAATGGAAAAAATGAATTTCTTCCATTTGTTGCTTTTGAAACTCCTTCTGCAAATCTCTCAGGATTGAAGACCTTAGCATCATCACCCCATAGTTCATGGTTGTGGTGAAGCCAAGCTATTGGTAAGGTAATCTGAACTCCGGCGGGTAATGTTAGGTTTCCGATTTTTACATCTTTGTGAACGGCTCGAGGAAGTACAGTTACTGGTGGGTATAACCTTAGAACCTCGTACAAAATCATGGTCATCTGTCACAAAGATTGTGCTATTTGTAAGTAATATGTTTTGTATAATGTTCAATATCACGAAAAAATATCTCTACAAAAATTGTTATATAGACTGATTAAGAGACCGAAAATGTGAAATCCGTCGCTAAATCATTCGCTAATTCAACCAACAAGTGGTTTAGTGATATTTTTGATTTGGTCTCTTATTTAATCACATACTCATTTAGCGACTAATTGCAAAATGTGGTCGCTACATTGGTCTTATAGAGATTGAAATAATTCGGTCATTAAATCGGTCTTTATGGAGACCAGGGCCGACCCAAGGGTAAGACCACCAAAAGCTTCGCTTTAGGCCTACGAACAAAAAACGAATCTTTCTTTAAATTTTACAAGCAAAAAGACCTCATATGCCGATAAAAAAGGACTCATACATCAAAATTTGCTTTAGGTCTGACTTAGTTTTGAAGATTATTCGGCCGACTCTAATGGAGACTGGAATGATCCAGTCACAAAATTGATCGTTAAACAATGAATTTTTAGTAGATACTTACAATCTTAAGATGACTTAGTCCTTCAAAATCTGGTTCTTTGTTGCCAAAAACTTGTAGCACTTCCTCTCTTGCACGTGCTTGCCAATTAGGGTGCCCACTCAATAATACAATTGTCCAAACAAGCAAAACTGAAGTGGTTTCTTCCCCTGCAAGGTAGAATAGCTTGCATTCCTTGATTACATCATCAAGATTCATTCCAACATTCTTATTGTTGTTGTTATCTTCAATTTCCTTGTGATTTGACTCAAGAAGAATACCCAATAAGTCATTCTTAGTAGCTTCCCCTGCCTTTATTTCTTTTTCTCTCTTATTAATAATATCATTCAAGGAAGCTATTATATCCCTGTTAATTTCCTTCAACCTTTTGTTTGTAGTAGTAGGAAGAAACCTAGAAGAAAAAAACTTTATTAGAGTTTAACTATATTATACATAACACTTTTAAGATTGTATTTATAGGAGATAATATTTTGAGATAATGTAATTTTAGAGGGGAATTCAATTTTTTATATGTAGGTTTTATTGTTTGAATCATAAATTTGAAGAATTTTTAAAATAAAGGTACTTTATTGTTTTTTGTCAAAGTTTAATTTACGAAATTTCAAATATCATCTAAAATCTAAGAATTTGAAATCCCTTCATTAATATATACATCATGAATCTCAAATTGATCCTTTTAATTCTATCAAAATTTAAAAATTGGACCTTAAAATTTTTCAAGAAATTGCAAATTATTTCCTATAAATTTTAAAATTTGCAAATTGGTCCCTAAATTTCAATATTTTGCAAATCGGTCTGGATATTATAAAATAGTCCAACAAAGTGTTAGAATGATTTTTTTACTCTGTCAACAAAAAGAAAAGAAAGCAATTTGAAGAATTTGAATTGCCTAAAATTGTAATTTTCCCATAATTTTAAATCACCTCATCAAAACACGTTCATAAAGCTTGATCTTTTATTGGTAAACAAGTAGTCAAATGCACAAATTAGTCTTACCTCCAACCAGGGATGTATACTTTCATCAAAATTTCCAATGTAAGTTCTGCTTGCTCCTTTTGAAGTTGAAATATTTTTATTCCTTCTTCATAACTACTTCCAAATGCTGTTCGAGCAATAACATCACTAGCCAAATTTTGAATGGAAGGCCATACATCAATTTCACATGATCCATCTAATGATAACATTCCCTCCCATTTGCTAATCATATCATTGCAACTTTTAAGGAATATCGGTAACATCATCTGTGGTGCACAAAGAGATCGATTAGTAATGAAGAGTTAAAATTTCACACACCAAACTATATGCAACAAAATCAAAATTTAAAAGTGCATAATGTTGTCGGGTAATCAGGGCCGACCCAATATGTCAAGAGGCCTAAAGCATATTTAATAATGAGGCCTTTTGAAATAAAAAAAAAAACTTTTTAAAAGCATAATAAATCAAATTTTGTTGAATCCAAGATTTAACCTTAGAACCAAAAGGATTAGAGGCCTTAAAATTGACCAACTAAGTTAAACAAACATTGATTATTAATATGCCACATTATATACTTATAGTTAAGTTGATTTATTTTCAGGCCTTTTTTTAATCCAAAATCTTGAGACTAAAGCCCTTACTTGGATGGTTTAACCCTTAGGCCAGCCCTGAGGGTAACTAAACACAAGCATTGCATATATACTAAGTACTTTTAGTAATAGGATCATAGAATGCATCTAGTGAGGACTGTAAATTTTCTTGACTAGAAAGAAAAACACACATGGACATCAAATGCAAAATCAATTTCGATTGTCAATTATCCTTATCACTTTGATTTTAAATATAAGCAAACAAACATCAAATGTATCAACTTCGATTGTCAGTTATCCTTATCACTTTGATCTTAAATATAAGCAAACAAACATCAAATGTATTTAGTCCAAATTTAGTCTTAAGAAAAAAATAAAAATCAAGACCAATAAGACTTACTCTCTTCGATCTTTTTTATAAGAAACAAAAGTGTTAATATTTTTTATCCTTTTTGTAAGAAACATTGACAATAAAATGTCAATACTTTTGGTCCTTTTAAGAGTAACTAATATTGGGGTATCCATGAAATAAATTTAAACTAATACGAGTATATTAAATAAAAGGGTTAAACATGTTTTTAGTCTCTACAAAATCACAAGTTTTCAAGTTTAATCTCTATAAAATTTTAATGGTAATTTTAGTCCTCCATAATTTAGTAGTTTGTAAGAATAATCCCTATTTTGAAAACTTTTTACAAAAAATGGACACTTTTAGTCCTCCAAAATAGTCCCTATAAAATGCAAATAGAGACTAAAAGTGAATAAAATTTTTGTAGGGACTAAACTTGAAAGCTTGTAATTTTGTTGTGACTAAAAACATATTTAACCATAAATAAAAATAATATGTTTCACTGATATTGATGATTTATGCATTTTATTTCTTATAAAAAAGACCGAAGGAAGTATTATTTTAAAAAAATTATTTACTAAAGTAACCTTGACATGAGATGTTTTCACATGGACACATGCTAATATGAAACGTCTTAAAATATAAAAGTTAATTAAATACCTTAAAATTTTCAATTATTTCTTATATTTAGGACTAAAAAAATACTCCAATTTTTTTTAATTTTATATAAAAGATCAAATTCAACATATTTAAGACTGGAGGGAGGGAGTATAGTAAAGGGAAACTAACCTTCAATTTTTCTAAATGGAATGCAGGATTTATTATCTTTCTATGCTTGCTCCACTTTTCTCCCTCGTGGGTTATAAGACCAGTAGCTAGTATTCTCACAAGAGGATTCGAGTTAGGCTTTTGGAAGTCATGGATCTTATTGAAAACTTCTTTAACTAACTCAGGATCTGTGATGGTCACCCTTGGTGTTGGTCCAAACCATACAAAAGAACTTTTTCCTGCATTATTAGCAAACAATTGTGTAATAATTGCTCTTCTTCCAAAGGGAATTGCTCATTCCCATATAAAAAAACTTAAACAACCTCTACTTGACTTAAGTCCCACTCGGTAGCATCAATGTGACTTAATTCACGTTGAACCAGCATGAATTAACTCACGTTCGGTACATACCAACTGAAAATCCATAAATATATAGAGATTCGTAAAAACTGATTTTGATTATCAAGTTTTTTAACGGTAAAAATTGTCAAAATCAAGAAGTGTATATAGAATAAAGGAAAATAGATAAAATTGTATAAACGAAAACACTTCATATAATCTTAAATATAAGCAAATTAGTTCAAATTTACACTAAATATATTTAAAAAAATTTCTTATATTTAAGACCGAAGCGAGAGTAAAAGAAAACAACATAAGATAGAGAGAATCATATATAAGAATACCATGTTTTGTAATACTTTGATGACCGTAGGGAAACACACGAGGCACTATATCGTCAGAGAGATTCATGGGTTTGGATCTGACTTCCTTTTCCATCTTTAAATACTCCTTCATGTCTCCAACTAAAAACCTATATGGATTCCCTTTAAGACCTTGTTCTCTTAGCACCCTTTCTAGCTTCTTTGGCCTCAACAATGACCATATCAACATCTTCCATGCCCAAACAAGTGTTACCAAAAGAATTATGCATGCAGATATTGCACATAATGCTTCCATCTCTCTTAGTGATATCTGTGTTATTGATGACAAAAAGAATATGAGATGATGATAAGATCAAAGCCTTCTTATAAAAAGTTGCAATGAATGCGATTCTTAACTATTTTCAGTATATGCATATTTCATAGCAGTTTAGATAGAAAAATACAAAAACTATTTAAAAACTTAACTTTTTATATTTTCTATTTAAAAAAGCTAAATTTGGTATGTTTAATATACAATTTATTAATTGACCATTTTTTTTTGGTCAATCAAATTATTAATTGACCATTTTTTAATATTTTATTATGTTAAATATTAATTATTCGAAATTATTTTAGGAAATTAGTGATATTTTATGGGAGGATACCTCCTTTAAAATGTTAGCATTTACCGGTAAAAAAACTAATTAAAAGGTAACTAATTTTATTTATTTTTCTTTTATTGTTTTTCATTGAAGGTACTTTTTTTTTTTTTGAAGAAGCGTTGAAGGTACTTTTTTTAAGACACTATACGACTCTAAATATTGACAATATTCAAAATTAGTTTTTACTCTATGAGTAAAATAAATCAAAACAACTTAGTCTCTATAACAAACATCATAAAAATTGTTTTTTAATATTTTTTATTTTATTACGACTACGTTGTTTCAAATGGGACAATTAGTCCTTAATACACCGAGACTTTTTTAAGAAATAATACACCAATATTTGTTCATGGTAATTTAGTAAAAGTATAATTCTCACCCTTTTATTTTTTGATATTTTTTTTGATATTCTAATTTGTCATTAAATGATTATGGAAGGAAGGAGTTCAAAAGACGGTGAATAAACGAAAGTTAGGAAACTAAAGAGAAGATATTCTAATACATTGAGAGCTTGAGAGAAATGGATAAATAGCAACATATAAACATTCAAGAGAAGACAAATTAAAGGAAGCAAAAGTATCAAGCAAAATGCATGTATTCATTTCTTAGTGGATTGGTTGAACAATACGAAGATGGAAGATCACCTAGACAACTCATCAAATTAGGCAAAAGTAAAATGAAAAGATGAAACCACTTAATAGATATAAGCCATGATGAAAAAATGAATACATATATAGGAAGGCTAATCAATGTTCGCAACCATTGTCAATTTGTAATAGTGAATGTTCATAATCAATATACCTAGAGAAGCAACAATCACATTTCGTGGCTTTGTGCATGCTATGCTATGAATTTATGCCTTTATGACAAATTTCAATTCCACAATTTACTCTATGTGAGTTGTAGTTCTAAACATTGCATCTTGTACCAACAAAACAATAAATACAACAACTTTAATATGAAATGAAATACTAACCCAAATTTATTTAGAAAAATGTTAACAAGTGTTAATAATTAAAGAAACAAATATAATTAAAATATCTTAAAACTTGTGTGATCAAACTCTTAACAGCATAAAAAATGTTTTTTTAATACACAAGATTTACCTTTTTTACTCCTTAACTAGTGTTTAAGGGTACTAGTTATCATGACTCAATTAATAAAGAAGAGAGAAATATTCTTGTACCATATTTTTCATACAAAGTTTCAACCACTGTTTAGGAGTGACCAATCTCTATTAGGGAGATTGTGGAGTACATAAGACGAGCTCTCTCCTTCCAACCGGATTTCTATCATTCATAAGAGTCACTGATTCAACTTTTGACAACTTGCTTAAAGGGTTCAAGTTGATTAACACTTGAACAATCCATTGTTAACCGGAGAAAGTGTTAAGCAACTTATAAAGGGCTAGAGTGAACGAGTGTGTTTGGATTGAGGGTTTAGGAGGGGAAGGGAGGGGATGGTTCACTTTTCTTTTTTAAATTATGAACTATATAACATGTTTTTCTAAAATACATTAAGTGTGATTGAAGTATTATATGATTGTTTATCATGTTCATATGTTAACTTTTTAAAAACCATTTCATAGTGTCTGTAATTTAAAAATGAAAACTAAACCCTCCATTCCCTTCCCCTCCTAAACCCTCCATCCAAACACACAGTCTTACAAATGTATTTATATAATTAAGGGCAAGAGTGAACTTTAAGTCTTACAAATATATTTATAAATTTTCCAGTGACAAGTCCTTACTCTAAGTAGTGATAGATGAATACGTAGCAAGTTTCACCGGTTTTAACTATAATATCAGTATGTGGTTCCTATCACATAGCTAATAAGTAGCACACATAGATGTCTATTTCTTAAAATTTAATTCCAACAAAGATGAAGGGGATTCAAAGGATTCCTTAATCACCGTTAATTATCTGAATCATAAACCTAATTTTGCATTCAGCAGAGTAATTCAACCCTGCAATTCTACTCAAATTTACTTTACTTTGACCCTTTAAAATAAGTTTTATTAATTATTAAGTTGAACGACAATCCTTATAGAGAACGATAAACTTACTACTTTATTATTTGTTACGATTTGGTGCACTTGCCAATTTCGTCCATCAGAGGTGCAGAGGATCAGCACCACAATTGATCACTATAGAGGATGTGATGGTTAACTAGCATAATATGTAGTTTCCAATGATATATGTACTATAGATTAGCACAATTCGTTAGAGACTAGTTAGTTGTCATTAGTTAGTCAATTAGAGATTAACTCTATCATAATTAGTTAGCGTAACCATCTCTATATATATGGTTATTTTGCATTGTACATATTGTATCTCTACAATCTTCTATTCAATACAATTTTCACGGTTGATCACTATGGAGAGGAATATATGAAAGACATAAACAATAAATTTAAGAAAATATAGAAATCACAAAACAAGTTGTGTTAAGGTTGCTTTAATACAACTCCAAAGACTTGATCAAGTGTCAAAAAAGACAAATTTTGGACTCGAAAGTTACGGGTTCAAGCCCTACTGGTACCTTCTGAGGAAGGTAAATGTGAACACCTTTGTAAGCACTCTTTGAGCCTGAAAGTCTTCCTTACCTTAGACCGAATACCATTCTCTCATCCTAACTAAAGTGGATCTTGACTAAGAAACAAACTATTATGTCAACATGTGTAGGTTTTAATTAAACAGAGAACAAGTGTGGAACAGTAGAAGATTATAACATGCATCATTACATTATCACCTGTATTACATATTTACATATTTAACTTTCAGATCCGTTTCAGTACTTATGATAGTATTTGAAACTCATTATTTTCTAACACTCTATTATTATACAACAACAAGAGATTTTTATTTTACATTATGAGCATTATGTTTCCACTTTACGTAGAATAATATGAGCACCATATTTAGGCTGAAGAGTAATCACTTGTGTTGGAGCATGAGCATAAGTTGGAGAAAGTTCAAATGAGAATTTTTTTAAAATCATTGCCATTGCCATCTTTGCTTCCAACATGGAAAAGTTTTGTCCTATGCAAATTCTTGGACCCCCTCCAAATGGAAAAAATGAAACTCTCCCATTTGTTGCTTTTAAAACTCCTTCAGAAAATCTCTCAGGATTGAACACCTTAGCATCATCACCCCATAGTTCGGAGTCATGGTGAACCAAAACTATCGGTAAGGTAATTTGCACTCCGGCAGGTAATGTTATGTTTCCAAGTTTGACATCTTTGTGAGTACTTCGAGAAATCGCGATTGCGGGTGGGTATAACCTAAGAACCTCGTGCAAAATCATGGTGACCTGTCTCAAAGAAAGTTATCTCAATGGTAAGTGTCAAAAACAAGGATTTGAATTTCGTGCTGTAATAATTGCACGTGTCACGCAGTTTTTGATCTCAACCATTTGATCATAAATTAACTGTCTATATCATTTTAAACTGATTTTGTTATCGTGTAATCTAAACTGTCTAATCTCAAATTAACGGTTGAGATTGATAACTATGTGTAATTGTACCATCAAAGTATATTCTCTTTATTATGAATGGAAAAATGCAATACTTACAATCTTAAGATGACTTAGCCCGTCAAAGTCGGGTTTATTGTTGCCAAAGACTTTCAACGCTTCTTCCCTTGCACGCGCTTGCCAATCAGGATACCTACTCAACAAGATCATTGTCCAAACAAGCAAAACTGAAGTAGTCTCTTGCCCTGCAAAGTAGAATAGCTTGCATTCCTCTATTACATCGTCAAGACTCATTCCGACATCTTTATTGTTGTCATGTTCTGCCATTTCTCTGTGATTTGACTCCAAAAGTATACCTAATAAATCATCCTTAGTTGCTTCACCTTCCTTTAGTGCGATCTCTCTCTTGTTAATCATGTCAGTAAGTGAAGCTTTTATTTCTCTGTCAATTTTTTTCATCCTCCTATGAGTAGTAGTTGGTAGAAACCTTCAAAAAATAAAATTTGTCCCGTAATCAATATGACATCATGTGAGTACTATTTCTAGTATCTTGTTCATTTAATGTGAACAAATTTCTTCAGACTATACATGACTATAAATCGTTGATTATTAAATAAAATAGTTGTTAATACAAGCACGCGTATAACAAATCATGTGTGTTAATTGTAAATATTAGTTGTTAATTAATGTTTTCTGTGAGAAATTATCGCGAGGGCTTGAATAAAATTCATTTCACTTGCTTGATCTTGCATTAGACAACCAGAAATTGAATACCCAAGTTATTCATACCTCCATCCAGGGATATAAACTTTTATCATAACTTTCTTTGTAAGTTCAGCTTGCTCAATTTGAAGTTGAAATATTCTTCTTCCTTCTTCATAACTACTTCCAAATGCTGTTCTAGAAATAACATCACTCGCCAAATTTTGAAGGAAAGGCCAAACATCCAATTCACACGATCCATCTGATGACAGCATTCTCTCCCATTTGGTAATCAAATCATCACAACTTTTGAAGAAAATTGGTAACATGATCTGTAGTGTAAATGATAAACGCGGAGTTATATAATTGCTCGAGTTAAACCAAATAACATGTGCATTAAGAACTCAAATCATTTTTTTTCATAAACCTAATTTCTGATGCTTGCAAAAGTATATTGTATAACATGTTTTAAAACGGCACGCAGGAAACTTGCCTTCAATTTTTCTAAATTGAATGCCGGATTAATTAGCTAGTAACCTAACAAGCGGACTCGCATTAGGCTTTTGGAAGTCGTAGATTTTGTTTAAAACATCTTTAATTAGGTCAGGATCTGAGATGTTCACCCTTGGTGTTGGTCCAAACCACATAAAAGAATTCTTTCCTGCATAAACATATACAAAAAGTATATAATATCAATGTTCACATCATGAAGACTAGGAATTAAATGTTAGTGATTAATAATATCAATGATTGAATGACCAAATATACATGCCATTATTTGCTAAAGCAATTAGATAAACTAATGTAGATAACATGATATCATGTTTGAGAACATACATAAGTACTAGTTGCTTCCTCCCATGAACACTTCAAGTGGTTCATGGTATAAATTTATTCCAAACTTGAGCAATTCTTTTCGCCATTCTAAAATTTTGGTTCATACTACACCTAAAGCAAACATAGTGAAAGAAGTGGTATTCTCCATGCACTTAGTGTGATCTTGAGATGTTTATTACTTTAAGATTTTAAAAGAATAAGGTATGTTGAGGTATAATTCAGATTTAGGTATATTTGTTTGTAACTAATAAATAGAGTTAGTTGTGACTGTTACTTGCTATTCAAGTAACCAATTTGTTAAGTTTGTTTTTTTAGTTAGTTTAACTACTTACTATATAAGTAAACTCAATGATTGTAATCCATTAAGAGATTGATTGAATAATAATCAATTTTGATTCTTTCACATGGTGTGCAATTTTCTCCTTTTCTAAACTTTCCTCTTCTTCTAAAATAACAAAGAGTTCTAACATATAGATGACTTTTTTTTTTAAATATCCAACATTCAATTCATTTATAGTCGATGTGCTTGAACTGTCACAATTAAATTTTTATTTCATCCCATATTTTTATCATTGGAGGCTTGAGGCAGCCGCTTAAGGACTCTTGCTCACATATAACAATACTTTCATTGATTAGATTAATTTAACGATTAAGATTTAGCTTCAGAGGATGGAGGGACCAAAGAGGACCCACATCCATTAATGTTAAAGATAACAAGATCAAATACTTAATTGTCCACGTGACGCTTCTAAGGCAATAAGAATAACTCCCTCAACAAAAAAAAATGGTAATAAGAATAACTTACCTTAAAAATAAAAGTTATAAGAATAACTTATAAAATTATCATTTTTCTAGTATTTAACATATTTTCTTTATATCTGCAAAATAATAAATAAAACAATTATTGTGTAATGGGGCACTAAAAAACAATTTAACAGGGATCCTATCCAAATTTCAGAAAATAGGAGTTAAACCGTTTTGTTTTTTATATAAGAGAAAACTTATTAGGGATGGCAATGGGTACCCATTGGGTAGGGTATCATACTGTCCATCTCCGTACCCGTGTTTTAAAAAAATCTCCATACCTGAGCCCATACCCTCGTGGGCAATAAGTTAGTGTCCGTCCCCATACCCTATGGGTATCTAAGTGCCCGTACCCGAACTCATTACCCGCACTTTCACAACAAAAAGATAATAAATAATAAAAAACATCACAACATAATTAAAATATTATATGACATATTCTAAATCAACATATCAAATATTACGCATCATATTATTTAGTCAAATAAAAGCATCTAAAATATAAAAAATAAGTGAATATAACAATAAATATCAAAGACTTTGGATTAATTAACTAAATTTAATATAAATAAAATTATTGGTATAATATATATAATGTGTGGGCATGGGGAGGGGTGGGTACTAGAGTGCCCGTACCCGCACCCATACCCGTTCAAATTTGCGGGTAATTACCCGTGCCCATGCCCATACCCAACAATGCGGGTATTTACCCGCCAATCATGGGTATTTTTTGCGGGTGTCCACTGGACTTGGGTCCAATTGCCATCCTTAGATGAGTTGAGTTCAGGGACTCGACAGAATTAAGGTAGGTCTTAAGACTTATAGAACGCATATAAAAGTACTTACAAATCATTTATTAAAAAATCTTCATATTCAAAGTAGCAGTTCAACTCACGGTCTTGCATGTGAGTAAATTCCTTAGCAATGGAGCCAGCCTTCATTGGCCAGAGTTAAATCAATTTAAACCATTTAAAACTAAGCCAATCAATAACTAAATTACCCCCTTCCTTCAAAAAAAAAAAAATTAAACTACCCCTTCTAAAGTATAAGCAAAGATTCATTTTTCAAATTCTTTTGTATTTGATTTATAATATAGACAAATATTATTGTATTTTTTAGTCATTAAATATTTCAAAAGTTTTTTATTAGTAGCAAATAATTTAAAAGAGAAATTTTGCTCCATATCCATTTGTAGACCGGTTCCATATGTTGACTAAGGAGATATATATACTCCATAATGTTTAATTGACCACATCATATGGCTTTCACATCCACACGTTTATTATTTTCTTCACATGCCTTACTTGCTTAATTTTAGGAACCACTCTACCACCCTATTTAACCATTCCATGCCTATTTATCCCTTGATTAAGGCTATGATTGGATTCATGGAGAGGGATGGAATGGAATGGAATGGGATAGAGCCATGTTCTATTGTTTGGTTTGGTAAAAAAAGAATGGAATGGAATGTGATGGAACCCATTCCATCCAATACCACTCATTCATCCAATTTTCCATTCCTCCAATTTGGGGTGTATCCAAAGGAATGGAACACATTAATTATACAATTACAATTTTGCCACTTTTGTTTCTTTCTTTTTCTTTTTCATTACTCGTGCTTGGTTCCATTGTTTCATTATATCCTGAATGCAAAAACCTGGTTGGTATCCTAATCGAAGATGATTAGTTACCTGGGACTTATGATGGTAGCTTAGTTATCGACATCAGTAATTAACCTTGTCAATTTTGGGGAGTTTAGTTTTAGCCATATCAATAGAGCGGGCAACAAACCCACTTGGGTTGGCCTAGTGGTATTGACTTGAAACTTGGGAGTGTGCTCCTCTTTAAGATCTTAGGTTCGATTTTCTGATGCCAATTTATGTGGGTTAATTTAACTTCCTAAAAAAAAAAAGAGCAGGCAACACAGTATTGTTACATGATACTTTGGTTTCATTAAAAAAAAATCATGAATGCACCCAATAATTTTTGGAGGTTTCAATCAAACAATATATGTTTGTTACTCAAATTGTTTCCTGAATGCACCTAACCATAAAAGCTTCCGAAAAAACAATTTAGGCTTGCGTTTTCTAGACAAATTCAAATCCTAAACACCAAGCAACAATTCATTTCACAATTTAATCAAACAATCATCATTTAAATGAGATCAACCATTTACACTACATAGAATACAATAACATAAATAAGATACACTTATCATATTCATCTCTTTTGTCCCTTCAATTTTCATTGCAATGCGATAGCTTAGTACTAAACAATGATAATGCAGAATAGTCCACAAAATCAATTAACAGAAGATAAACAATTTTAAATTAAATGTGGCGACTTGTTCAAGGCCGTATTCAAAACTAAATAAATTTGATAGGCACGGAGAATCGCCATTGTTTCTTATTTTCGCCAACCTTCAATGCAAGTAGAAGCCATTATGGTTATTTAGAGATCTGAATGGTATACTATAAAGAATATTTTGAAAATGTAGGAACATATGAATGCATAAGCCTGAGGATAAAACAAGGACCAATGCCAGAATTTCATTTTCAGATAATTATTGGCAACGTAAAGCACTGAAATAACTATCAACATACTAAAATCCTAAACATTCATCGTAGCACATCATTTAATTATTTAATCCATAAATCACCATTAACCTGTCAATTAAACTAACATTCATCTAATTCACAAGGGCAGAAAATTGTTTGTTTCAAACTTCCAAATCAAGAACATTTAACACACTAATCACACAGCCAAGATCACCCTAAATATTCAAGGGAAGATCTCAAACAAGACACCCTCATTTGGAACATAGGGAGACTCCGGATTTGTGAATAAGAGTATTAATTGATGTTGAACTGGAAGAGAAACATGTTGATAATGCATAATATTCATTTCTGACAGGAATGTTTAACATTACAAATTTGGACCGAATAAGAGTATTTCGATAACACCAAAACCCTAATTTGTTGCGATTCATATTACGGTATTGTCCTTCCTTCTTTTTGGGCTATACATGATTCCGTCAAATATACTACTGTTATTTTCGTTGGTTATTGCTACCACCACACCCATCTTTTCCTACTCATAACTAAAACTAATGCTAATTGAGTAAATAGTCATTTTCATTACTGAATATGTAACAAATAGCTATAATAGTAATTCAAAGTATTGAAATTTTAAAATAGTTTATGATTGTGCCTTAAGTTTGTCAAAATAGTGTCTAACATTAAAATGCTCCGTTAATATTGATATATGAGTCCCTTAATATACTTACTTATTGTCATATCAAGCCCTATAAGAAAAGAGTTATTGTCAACATTCAAAGATTATTTTAACGTTAGAGACTATTTTGATCAACAGAGTGCACACTCAGAAACTATTTTAGAATTTCAATATATTAAGGACTGTTGTGATTACTTGTTACTCAAATTGTTTCCTGAATGCACCTAACTATAAAAATAACGGTGTCGTTCTCTTTTCCTTATCCTTTTTAATTTCCGTTAATTGTATATGTTAATTGATTAATTGATAGTGTAGAATTTTGTTAATTGATCTAAGTAGTTTTTGATAAAAATTAATTTAACTCCTTGAGTTAGGTTTTACTATTGTGTTTGGATCAATTAGCTTCAATTCCTATACAATTCATCAATTGCATATACATTGCGTTTTTGATTGATAGCTTGTTATATTTCACTTTAAGTTTGGTATTGAAATTGACTAAGTTTTGCAATTTGATCAAGAATCATTAAGTTTTGATTATAATAAGATTTGTATTGTGAATTACTCAATTCTATATTGAATATTATTAGCACATAACTTTATCTTTTTGTTTATTGTTGTGATTTTTCAAGCAAGTTTTCAATAGTCAAATCAATTCAAATCACTTTTTTGTTAAAAGTCTGAAAAACTTTTTCAAAGTGCTATTCACTCCCCTCTAGCTTATAACCTTATTGGCCATATAACAAGTGGTATCAGAGCTTCAAAAAATAGTTTTCTCTTTGTTTCAAAATTGAGTTTCTGCGTTGCATTTTCTGTGTTTATCAAATTCGAGTTGTTCTGTCACCTCTGATATGATTCATATCAAAGAAGAACCTATTGTATCCCATGAGGATATGCGCTTATGAGACGGATAAATCCTTAAGGACAGTGACTCCGTCACGCCTCAGGTTATTTAACGGCTTACCATTTTGCAAGTCTTCGCCGTTTATGATTTCTTATTTGTTTATTTCACCATTACCGATTTCAAATTACCACAATTTTAAAGACATATAAGTTTAATGATCTCTTTCTTGCTTATTTTTTATTAATGCTTATATTTTTTTTGGTAGAATTATTAATGCTTATATGTTTATGCTGATTATTATTTAGAGATAATTTTGATGACTAATTTATTCTATAAATACATTGGTTATTGTTTATATTTGAAGTCGAATGGAGTAATTCCAAATTTCTGTAATTAAGTGATCAATTTTTGGACAACTCTCTTATACTATCGTTGTGTTCTTATTTTCTCTCTTATTCTTTCTCTTTATATTGTTTTGGATTAATAAGAAGAGAGAAGAGAACAATTGTCCTAAAAACTTGACACGAAATGATTGTACAAATATAACTACGTTGTATTAATTATTACTTTAATTAAGTGGGGAACTTAAATCCAGTGTTTATGGAAAAATTGAATAATAATCAAATATAATACACACCAGGAGAGACATACCATATTTTGCAACACTATGATGGAAATAGGAAAACACACGAGGAGCAATATCATCAGAAAGATTCATGGGTTTAGATGTTGCTTCCTTTCTCATCTTAAGAAGATCTCTTATATCTCCAACTAAAAGCCTATATGAATTCCCTTTTAGTCCTTGTTCTCTTAGAAATTTCTCTAGCTTATTTGGCTTCAACCATAGCCAATTCAGAATCTTCCATGCCCATATGAGAGAAAGTATCATCAAAATGAAGAGAACTATTGCTGTAGTTGTAGCCATTTGTGTGTAGACTAATAATTGGTGAATGAAACAAAGTAGGGGAAGATGATAAAATAAGAAGAAGTATGATATGTTATGTTATGCTACAATAAAGAAGTCTAAGATACATGTCCATGACTAAGAGCTTTGTCGGTTTGATATTGTACTTTATTAATTTTAAGAAAACGAGAACCAACGATTGTCAACAAATAATATTTCATTTTTGACAAGTGTCCTTCCTTTTTCTATCAATCTTCTCTGTTGTTGTAAAAAACATATTTGATTCATTTTAATTTAAAAGTAAATTTCATTTTCTTTTTAATACGTCTCTTTATATTTTTTAGCAAAAATACTAGAGTGCATGACCAGGACTCTAATCCATACTATTAAAAAAAAAAAAGCATAAAAAATACAATTTGAAATATTAGACCAATACCCAAGATAACAAAGAGATATAATAACAAGAATTTTTGTATTCACACCCATGTATTTCTGATTACACCTAAATTTACTTAAAAGTTTATAATAATACAAAAAATGCCCTTTTATAAAAAAAATTTAAAACCTTAATTTCATTCATTGTCACTCTAAAATTTCACCCCCTTTCACCCACAAACAATCATGGATGTTCAATCAATCTCTATAGAAGATTGAAGAGTGAATAAAAACATCTTTCATCCATACTTGATTGCATATAAGTAGGTGATTTAATGGAAGATTAATACTTGATATGTTATGTTATGCACCTTACAATGACGGTTATTTGATGGTGGCGTTAAACGTTAATTTACATTGTTGAAGTTAACTTAAACTCAGTTTGAGTAGGTTCGTGTAAACTTAGTTTACATAACCTACTTAAATTGAGTTTACATGTACATACTTAAAATAAGATTACGTAGAATCATTAAACAAAGTTGAAGATGTTAAAACAAAATTTAACTTTTAGTATGTACACTTAAACTCAATTTACATGACTTACTTAAACTTAGTTTACATGACCTACTTAAACCGAGTTTAAGTATGTACACTTATACTCAGTTTACATGGGATACTTAAATTGAGTTTTGGAAGAGGAAAGAAGGAAAAGACATTAATTTTTTGGGTGAATGAGTGAGTTTGAAAATTAAATTTTATTTAAGGGTAATTTTATCATTTTGAGATGTAACAAGAAATATATTAGGTGTAATTAGAAAAATTCTAATAACAACTGTCTCGCTAAAAAAATTATAAAAAATCCTAAGTACTACACATTTGATCCTGCTGTGAATAAGCAAGTCTAGCTCTATGTCTTCCTTCTTTGGAGTTTGCTTTTTGGTATACGGTGAGATTCCTTGTAGAAGGCTTCAACATTTGAATTATACCATTCGATCAGACAATGGTTCTAGCTCTCTTGTGGAAGGGTGAACCAAAAAGTTAAGGGACAGTCCCAACAGGTATATAAAAAAAAAACGGCAATTATGTTTATAGGTCTCTTATGAAAGGGTGTTTATTATATTATGAGCATTCTGTTTTACATCATAAGAGTATTTTTTTATCAGCAATATTACAAGCATTCTAATAAGGGAATAAGAAAATTCTAAATTTTCTTACAATTCCAGTTTATGTAGAATTATATGAGCACCATACTGTGGCTGAAGCGTAATTACCGTAGCCGGGGCATGGGCATAAGATGGAGAAAGTTCAAATGAGAAACGTTGTAAAATTGTTGCAATCGCAACCTTTGCTTCCATCATGGAAAAGTTTTGTCCAATGCAAATTCTAGGACCCCCTGCAAATGGAAAAAATGAATTTCTTCCATTTGTTGCTTTCAAAACACCTTCAGAAAATCTCTCAGGATTGAACACCTTAGCATCTTCACCCCATAGTTCTATGTCATGGTGTACCATGATTATCGATAAGAAAACCTGCACTCCGGCTGGCAATGCTAGGCTTCCAAGTTTAACATCTTTGTGAACACTTCGAGCAAGTGCGATTACTGGTGGGTATAACCTAAGAACCTCATACAAAATCATGGTGACCTGTCTCAAAAAAGGTTATGTCAATTGTAAGTATCACGGCATATATTGTTTAATATGAAGGGAAGTACATAATACTTACGATCTTAAGATGACTTAGCCCGTCAAAGTCGGGTTTATTGTTGCCAAAGACCTGTAATACTTCTTCCCTTGCACGTGCTTGCCAATCAGGGTACCTACTCAATAAAACCATTGTCCAAACAAGCAAAACAGAAGTGGTCTCTTGCCCTGCAAAGTAGAAGAGCTTGCATTCCTCTATTACATCATCAAGACTCATTCCGACATCCTTATTGTTGCCATGTTCTTCCATTTCTTTATGATTTGACTCCAAAAGTATACCTAATAAGTCATCCTTAGTGGCTTCACCTGCCTTTAGTGCTCTTTCTCTCTTGTTAATCATATCTGTGAGTGAAGCTTTTATGTCTCTGTCAATTTTTTTCATTCTCCTAGGGGTAGTAGTTGGTAAAAACCTTCAAAATAAACATAATTAGTATCATAATTAATATGACATGTAAGGAATGTTATTTCACGGATCTTACTCCTCCAACGTGAGCAACTAACTTTAATGTATAAATAGTTAATTATAATAGTTGTTATTACAAGCACACGTGTCTAAGAATATGTGTTGAAATATTCACTTTTGTTCTTACTTTATTTTGTATTAACTTTAACAGAGCCAAATTTCCACTTCTATATCACTAGAGTTACGGTGGTTGTTCGCGTGTTTTGGCAACAACAAACATTGGTTTTACACTTGTATTATCTTTCCATCACAATGATCAGTAATGAATCAGCACAGAATATATAACACACTGATCCTAACGATGGTTGTTACATCTGAATAGTTTTATCCAAAATGAAGCATTTTCTTATTCAACGTGCGATATAAAATTAGTCTTACCTCCATCCAGGGATATAAACTTTCATCATAACTTTTGTCGTAAGTTCAGCTTGTTCGATTTGAAGTTGAAATATTCTTTTTCCCTCTTCATAACTACTTCCAAATGCTGCTCGAGAAATAACATCACTCGCCAAATTTTGAAGGAAAGGCCATACGTCCATTTCACATGATCCATCTGATGACAACATCGTCTCCCATTTGCTAATCAGATCATCACAACTTTTGTGGAATATTGGTAACATGATCTGTTTGTAAGAGACAGAGGTGTTAAATTAAGCACATATGCATTAAGAATTCAAATCATGTTTTCATATAAACCTAATTTGTGATGCTTGAAAAGCTATATGCTGCAGACAAGATAAACACATTTGGATTCTATATCCTGTAAAGGGAAACTTGCCTTCAATTTTTCTAAATGGAATGCAGGATTTATTATCTTTCTGTGCTTGCTCCACTGTTCTCCCTCAAGACTTACAAGACCATTAGCTAGTAACCTGACAAGCGGGTTCGCATTAGGCTTTTGGAAGTCGTAAATTTTGTTAAATATATCTTTAATTTGGTCAGGATCTGTTATGTTCACCCTTGGTGTTGGTCCAAACCAGATAAAAGAGTTCATTCCTGCATGCCAAAGATATGAAAAAAGTATTAAACATCAGGAATTGATGAGAAAAAAGCAACTTATTATATATAGTGTACTAATTTCCATTGGAATCTTTGAATACAGAACCCGAAGTGTCAATATTTTCTATATAGGTAGATATTATGTATTGCCAATTTAAAAATATTAGGCCTTTCCAAATATTTGGTTCATGCTCCACCCTATTTTAATATTTTCACTGAAAATAACCAATGTCATAGGTAGGAAGTTAGTTATGAATTTGGATGCAATCCAAAGTCCTTTCTTCTGTATGTTCCCTCTGCAAGAGAAGTATTCTCTATGCATTTAGTGGGAATCTGAGATGGTTTTACATCCATAAGAGAAATAATATCAGATTACTCTGATGTAGTAAATGGTTGTAGTATAAGTATATGAACTATGGTTATGATCCTCAGCGTTTGAAACCAGAAAGGTTGTAAGTCCAAATGTAAGCATTATAAAGAATGATAAAATAAAAATACTTGGCTTAATTGCACTTTTGGTCTCCCTATTTTTATAATTTTACGGAGCTGGTCTCCATCAAACAATTGGTATAAAATATGACATGTTTTAAATGAAGCTATTAGATGATTTTCTTACAATTTCATCAATGTTGATCTTTTCTCATCATTAAATTATATACCAAGTCATTTTAAAGCATATCACATGATGAATTTTTTGTTCAAAACTACGATGGAGGGACAAAAACTGTAAAACATATGAACCAAATCCGCAAAATTGTGAAAATTGGGGGGACCAAAATTCCAATCAAACGAAAATACTGTTTTGCCCACATGACATTTGTTTTAGGGGTGACCACTACATATGACATTTTTGTGGTCACCCCTAAAAAAATTACAATCGAGGGTCATAATAATTAAGCTGCGCACTTTTTTTTTAATTTTTTTTTTGGTAGATAGACGAAATGACAAAGCCATTATAAACTCACACACACAAGTGGAGGTACCGGGGTTCGAACCCCGGTCATGGCATCCGACCTAACAATTTCGGCATTTTGCCAGTTGAGTTAGGACTTCTGGATATTTTTTTTTTTTAATTAGTTGATAGATTTTGTTTCGTTCGGGTTTAAACACCGGACCATCAATTCCTTCAACCCTCAACTCAAATTAGTCAAGCTACTCAAATTAGCCTACAGGGGATGGAGCTCATGTATTAAATGGACTTTTCTATGTAAAATTGAATAATTAATCAAGATGAGAGTTTGTTATAAAAAGAGACATACCATGTTTTGCAACACTTTGTTGGACAAAGGAATACACACGAGGCACAATATCATCAGAAAGATTCATCGGTTTAGATGTTGCTTTCTTTCTTATCTTAAGAAGATCTTTTATGTCTCCAACTAAAAGCCTATATGAATTCCCTTTTAGTCCTTGTTCTCTTAGCAGTTTTTCTAGCTTTTTTGGCTTCAACCATAACCAATTCAAAATCCTCCATGCCCATATGAGAGAAAGTGTCATCAAGGTGAATAGAATTATTGTTGTAGTCGTAGCCATTTCTTTCTGTGTTCAGAGTAATAATTGGTGGACGAAAGAAAGTAAGGGAAGATGATAAAGTGATAAAACAAGAATTCGGTGAGCACGAAAGAAGTATATGATTTGATATGCTGCAATTTAAAAAGTCCACGACACATGTCTTTGACTAAAGAGTCTTGTTGGTTTCACATTTGAATTCTGTTCTTTACCCGATAGAAATTACTGGTTTTTTCTAAATTGCCTTTAGAAATTGGTGGGCAATTTACCCAAACCAATAAAAAACAGCCACATGTCCTCCATTTTAAAAATAACATTTATTATTTGCATATTCACCCCATTTTAAATTAATGATATTTTACAATTTGAACCATCAAATTAATTATATTTTCCTTTGAATCCAATCACTATCCAACCCTTTTTTTTCTTTCTTCTAAATGGGCTACGACATGCCTTTATTCATTCCAATTAAGAATGACTTTACAAAAATCATTAAAAATAAAAAATACCACCGCTAGGAATTGAACCAACACACACACAATTTTGATCATATGACTTAACTGAAGTAGATAAAATAGTCACAAGGAAGGGGGGGTTTGAATTGTGACCCTTTAAAAATTAAACCTGTAACTTAAAATTGATTCTCAAGTTTTGAACTTGGAATAGTTAAGTTAGTGAACTGACTTCAGAACGTTCTAAAGTAGCTATGCAGAAACAGTTTAAATATACATATGTGTTTGGGTGTGTGGTGTATACTGAAAATAAAGAGTATAGGGAAGAGAAGAAGAACACACAAAGATTTATAGTGGTTCACCCAATGTGGGCTAGTCCACTCCTCACAATCTTGTGAGAGTTTCCACTATGATGCTTGAGATAACCTCTCAAATCATGTACCTTACAATCTTTGTTCATCTGAACAATTACAACAACTGTATTCTCTAAGCCTCAGCAGGCTTGCACCTTCTTGCTAAGTTACCCACTTAGACTTTTACAACTTCTGCTCAAACTAACACTTTAGTACCCCTAAAGCTAGATGAGACTTTGATTACAATTTGTATGAAGTTTGAGTGTTTGTAGAAACACACAAAGGAGAATGGAGGAAAAAATTATCTTTAAAGAGATAACAGAAAGAATTGATTTACACTTTTAAAGACTTCTTGGAATCTTTGTGATGATCAATTTTTGCTAAAGCTTCAAAAGACTCTTATGCTGTTTGCTTTGCAATGGTGTGTGTTATGCTGAGGCCTTGATCTCTATTTATAGAGTTTCTTGAGCCTTTGTAGCCATTGGAGAGTGACCAATGGTCTTGTGCCACGTGTCCTGGGACCCACCAACTTTCACTTGAATTTCT
>Ga0315913_1000964_pt1 | contig 29411 bp, 15 predicted proteins | sample MpolsnodulesMG_FD_207736 | JGI IMG/M metagenome (GOLD analysis project Ga0315913, IMG submission 207736) | Medicago polymorpha root nodule microbial communities from Los Angeles, California, United States - small nodules | ecosystem: Host-associated > Plants > Roots > Nodule | place: USA...
AATTTATCAAACACATTCGGAGTTAGTTAGACTCATAGAGCTAGAAACATTTCTCATTGTTAACACATCCAAAGCAAAATCGTATGGAGGAACTGATGGATACGAGGAACACGCATTATTAGTGTGTATCATAGACAATTCAACCAATTGTTCAACCCATCTAGTATCCAAAAAATCGATTTTGATATACGAATGAACTACCACCTGCGTTCCTAGTAAAAGTTTTGGTTGCTTCATTTTAAAAACAACCCTAGTGTACTCACATATAAAAGCCCCAACTTGAGTAAGGGCCGAAGTATCAATTGTTCGAAGTTTGTCTTGTATTTCTTTATTTCCATTTGATTTAAACTATCCAAACTAATTTCCTTTATCTTTCATGTTAGCTTATGATCCATACATAAAAGAAACTAAACTCTTGTTTTTCTTTATAATTTTCTCAAACCACGTAAAAATTGTATAATACCTTTTTGATGAATGAAAGCGGGTCTTGGTCTGTTGCAGACAACATGAAAGTCGAAATCGCATTCTACTATGTTCTATGATGCATTGATACTTGATTTTTATTAGATGGTATGTGTATGTATGTTATGCGTCTCTTCACAATGATATGTTCGAATACTTTTTTTTGCCAAAATGAGATTCCATTTCTCTCATTATTTGAATTTGAGAAAAGTTGTTTTCTGCCATTGGACGCTTGCTTGCTTGGTTGCTCTTTTTTGACTGGAAAATTTCAGATGTTTTTTCCGGAATCATTTTGATGTTGTGTGCGGTTAAATTTACATGGTATAAAGCTTCATGTTCTTACATTCTTTTAGAAGACTCGAGATAATTTAGTTTTCTATTAAAACAAAAGATGAGAGGCAATTGCAATAAAATTACAATGTGAACAACCAAACGTATTTTACACACTCGAATTTTCCCCTTATCCCCAAAAGAAAAGCATGCACACAAATACAACGGCAAATAATCATATAAATCTAATAAATTATACATTTAAGCTTATATTCTTCCCATGTTCAAAAAATTATTATGCAACTAACATAAATCCTTTTTTATTTATATATTTTCAAAAAAATTGTTTCCTTTTTTTTTATATTTTCCAAAAAAATATGTAATTAAAATAATTCCTTTTTTACTCATTTATTTTTTTTTTCCAAAAAATGATTTGTTTCCTTTTTTATTTATTTCCCAAAAGTATTATAAAAACAATATAACTCCTACCAAAAATAAGTGTTTTTTTGTTCTATATAATAATATTGGTTCACGCGTAAAAAGTCACAAAATTGTTACATTCTTGTAGTGGGTGTGATAGTGTTTTCCAGAACGGCAGATAAAAGTTTCGATGTTGTGGAAACACCCTTTTACTGCGGATTTAGGGTCTGATGTTGGATCTCTTCATCAAGCTTAGAGTTCAACTTCTGTCAATATCAAGAGGTATCCATCATTTTTCTTATGTAGAATTTTCTTTGTTATGTATAGAAGAAATATTGGAAACAGTTTATTATAACAGTTGCGGTGTTTTGCTAAAAAATCTTATTTTAACTAAGAGGAAAGATTGTTGCTACCTATGAAAAGAAATCTCAATCCTACATAGCGTCTTGGGAAAGTACTTGGACATTGTTTGTTATTATCATCTTACACAATAGTAGATTGAGAACATGTGCCAAAGGCTCTTCTCTACCTAGTTTGCATTGGTCAAATCACTTCTTCATCAAGTATCTAGTTTCACTCACCAGAAAGGTACTATACACTTTATCTATCCCTTTCTATGGCTTAAGAAGATGATAGAGGAATAAAAATTTGTTTGTGTTTGATGGGTGGATTTAAAGGTGACACACAAAAAATAGAGGAATTTAGATTGGAAAGCATGACATCAAATTAAATAAAGCAACAAGAGACAAACATAATGTATTAAGTCTTTGGAACTTATTTAAGGTGGCAATTTTATATGTGAGTACACCAAAATTGTTTTGACTATGAAGCACACACAAACCTTAAATAGGAATGTTTGTTGTAATTATTTGATATATCTGAATCTTGTAACTAAATATATTACTAACTTCTTATTATGTTGAGGCTGAGTTTTCATTTATCTGATTTATTTTCGCGATTGAGTGAAATGTCATTGTCATTGGAAAAAACGTAGTATAAATGACAAGGAAGACAATGGTAAAAATAAGCTAAAAGAAATTTCAATTTCACCATAGTCAAAGTTAGCAAAAATATTCAATTACATATTTGTTGTTGGCAGTGAACTTCTCATCGACTTCAACTACTACCCAAAATATAGGATCAAGCCTCTCATTGGAGGGGTGTTCTTCATTGCATAAAATTTAAGGTCAAGGAACATCAAATTTTTGTGATCATCTGGATCAAATTTATAAAACACATTTGGAGTTAGGCTAGACTCATAAGCTAGAAACATTTCGCATTGTTAACACATCCAAAGCAAAATTGTATGGAGGAACTGACGGATAGGAGGAACACACATTATTAGTGTGTATCATAGACAAATCACCCAATTGTTCAGCTCATCTAGTATCCAAAAAATCGATATGGATATACCAATGAATTACCACCTACATTCCTAGTCAATATTTTGCTTGTTTCATATTAAAAACAAGCCCCGTGTACACACAGATAAAAGCCCCAACTTGAGTAAGGGTCAAAGTAACAATTCTTCGAAGTTTGTTTTGTATTTCTTTATTTCCATTTGATTTAATTTATCCCAACTAAATTCCTTTATCTTTCATCTTACCTTTTGATCCATCCATAAAAGAAGCTAAACTTTTGTTTTTCCCTATACTCTTCTTAAGCCACATAAAAAGTGGATAATACCTTTTTAATGAGTGAAAATGGGTCTTGGGATTTTGCACATGCAGTCTGAATCTACTTTATCAGAAGGTAAAAACAACGGAAGTTGAAGTCACATTCTACTCTATTATATGATGCATTGATACTGAATTTTTTTAGATGGTATGTGTAGATAAATCAAAGATATTTGTAGATGTATGTACTCCGTCTCTTGGATACGCTATGCTTAATTACTTTTTTTTTAACAAAAATGAGATTATATTTCTCTCATAACTGGAATTTGAGAAACTTTGTTTTCTGTCATTGGACGTCGTATGCTTGCTCTTTTTTTCCAGGTGTATTTTAGATGTTTTTTATGGATTCAGTTTGCTTTTCTGTGTGGTTAAATTTACGTGGTAGAAAGCTTCTTCTAAAAGACTCGGATAATTTCATTTTCTATTAAAACAAAAAATGATATGCAATTGCAATAAAATTACAATGTGAACAAGCAAACATATTTAACACACCTGAATTTTCCCCCTTTCCCCAAAAGAAAAGCATGTGCACACAAATACAAAGAAATAAAATCACATAAATCTAATAAATTATACATTATATAAGACGCGTTAAATATTCATTAAATTATAATGAAATTAACATAAACCCTTTTATGTGTCTGTTGAACTTGATTGCAAGCAAGTGATTGATGGCGTCGCTTGGAGACTCAGCACCAATTCCATGTTCGGCGTTATTCTAGAGATTTATAAACCCTCACTAAGAATTTACCAAAACATTAAGATAAGTTTCATTAGGCGACAAGCAAATAATGTTGCTCATTTGTTAGCTAGCGCGTCATTATTAATGAAATGAGTTGATTTTGCTTTTGTAAAAAAAAAATCCTTTTCTATTTTTTTATTTATATATTTCCAAGGAAAAAAGTTTCTTTTTTTATTTTTATATTCATTAAGTTTCCAAAAAATCATTTGTTTCCTTTTTTATTTATTTTCCTAAAACAATATAAAAATAACATAATTCCTACCCAAAATAAGTGTTTTTTTGATTCTATGTGATAATATGGGTTTATGCTTAAAATAAAAAATAAAAAAATGGTTCCATTCCTTTAGTGGGTGTAAGTGTTTTCTAAAACGGCAGATAAAAGCTTTGATGGTATGGAAACACCCTTTTGTCGTCGTTTTGGGTCTTCTATTTAACCTCTTCATCAAGCTTAGAGTTCAACTTCTTGCCATAACATGAGGTATCCATCTTTTTTCCTTAAGTAGAATTTTTCTTTGTTTTGTATAATAAGGAATATTAATAACACTTATCTATGACATTTGCATCTTTTTCTTGAAATGACTTATTTCAACTAAGCGGGAGGATTGGAATTTTTTTTTATTTATGCCCTACATTATTGCCAAAATTACAAATCTACCCTACTTTTTCAAAAATTTGCAGAAATACCATACTTTTTCAGATTCTCTGGTACCACACAACCCCAAGTTGCGGGGGTACCCTAAAAAGTGCCAAAAATTTTGTCCTTATTATACCCCACAACTCCTAGTTGCGGCGTACTTTCATAACTTTTTTTAAAGTTTTTTAAATACCCCACAAGTCAAAATTGCAAGGTATTTTCCGGTTTTTTTTTTCAAAAAAATTTAAATACCCCACAACTCCAAGTTGTGAGGTACCTTAAGGTGGGACCCATATCAAGTATTTGTCTCCCATTTTTTTTTCTTTCAAATTTTTTAAAATATGATAAAAAAAATAACATAAAACTTAATTGTAATAAACTAATAAAAATTATATAACAAATAAAATTACAATAATTTTCTAAAAAAAAATTACAATAAAATCTACAATTATTATAAAAATTGTCTTGTCCCACACGTTCGTCTTGCGACTTGTCTTGGATCATTGTGATGCGGTTCGCTAGCTCTCTTCTCTCTCACCACCGACCGTCTGTTACCCTTCTCACTCTCACCGTCCGTTTTTAGTTCCTTCTCCTCCTTCCGTTTCCTTGTTCTAACTCCTTTGTCGGAGCTTTTCTTCTCTCCTCCCACTTCCAAACACAACCGCCACCATGTAGATATCCGCGCCGGTGGTGCGAACAGCGGTATCACAGTCGCGTCACCACCTCCTTTCCCCTTTTGGGGCTGTTAGAGCAACCGCCGGCGTGTGCAACCGCCACAGTATGCTTCGTGATTCTTAAAACTTCATGGCTAGCGCTCCTCTTGCAGATTTGGAGGCTGGTTTGACGAGTTGGTTTAGTTTGAAAAGTCGTCGCCGCCTTACTCTTGGAGGTGGCGGTGGTTCTGTTATGTTTATTCAATTTTTGAGAAAGATGTCGGAGCCGCCTCCTCCTGCGTTGGTTACTGGTTGGTGATATACCAATTTTGTTATTTGGTTATGTCAAAATTCAAGGTTGTTGGGTTGAGAATCCATCAAATTTGGATTGTGTCATCGCAACAAGTTGTTCGGTATGGAGTTGCTTCTGTGTTGGCAGACAAGTTCATTTACTTGATACGTTTTGGATGTGCTTCGTAACAGGTCTTCAAGGCTAGAAATGGTCAGGTCCTGTTGTCCGTTGTTGCTGCATTGGTGGGTTCGGATGTAACCGTGTTGGCGGTGCTCGTGGTACTTAGACACGTTGATTGACCATCCCTCGATCTGGCTTTCAATTGGATTTGAGTTGCTTTCTGTTGGATTTGGCTAGAAATGGTCGTGAAGCTTTCTATCGCAGCATAATGGGTTTGTAGGCGTGGGGATCCGTATCCGTGTTGGCGGTCGAATCTTCCACCTTCACGAAGTTTGACATTATATAACTTGGGGATGTTTCAAAATCCGCATCAGTCTCTGATGTTGGATTGTTTGTCTCGAAAGAGACGCTTTGCTTGTTGCTGTCGCAAGGAGCTGTTGGTTCTTGATTTCGTGTTGACGGTTGGTCCATACACCATATATTAGGCATCCACCGGTGTTGTTTTGATTTTTTTGTATCACCCGATTGGGTTGGCATACACTTTGTGTGGATATCCTCCCAGTTTTTTTTGTATTTATTTTTTTCCTTTTTTTTAATAATATATATATGAGCACCTGACATAGACTGGAATCTGCAAGACACTCCAACTCTGTTGAACTGTCTTCTATTCCTTTTTTATGTCGTTGGACTCTTGGCTTATAAAAAAAAATATATTGTCCAAAATAATGCATACAATTATTAAAAATATTGTCCCTGTGAGCTTAGCTCAGTTAATAAGGTCAATGCATAATATATGCAAGGTCCGGGGTTGGAATCCCGGCCACCACCAAAAAAATATTAAAAATACTTGCTATTAAAATGTAAATAACATAATTGTGAAAACAGTCGATTTATATGCCCAAATTTAACGGTGGAACGTATTGCATTCGGCATTGTGAAAATGAAAAAATAAGGTTAAGAGAAGATGTGAGAATAAAAGATGAAATGGTGTGATAAATTGAAAGATGAAAGGAAGTATTTATAGTAGATGAAATAATATATTTTAATTTATTTATTAAAAAAAAAATCAAAAATTTGAGTCAAAACACGTTATCTCAAGCTGGTCTGACAAGACACAACCAAGGTACCTAACAACTTGGAGTAGTGGGGTATTTAAATTAAAAAAAAAACAGAAAAATACCTTGTAATCTTGACTTGTGGGGTATTTAAAAGATTAAAAAAATAAATATAAAAGCACCCCGCAACTTGGAGTTGTGGGGTATAATAAGGACAAAATTTTCGGCACTTTTCAGGGTACCCTACAACTTGGGGTTTTGTGGTACCATAAAATCTGAAAAAGTAGGGCATTTTTGCAAATTTTTTAAAAAGTAGGGTAGATTTGTATTTTTGGCAATAAAGTAAGGCAGAAATAAAAACAAAAATCGGAGGATTGTTGCTACCTCTAAAAAGAAATTTCAATCAAGCATGGCCTCTTGGGAAAGGATTTGTACATTCTTTGTTCTTAACATCTAGTATAGTAGTAGAATCAGAATGTGCGCCAAAGGCTCTTCTCCACCTAGTTTGCGTCCTCCAAATCTCTTCGTCACAAACTATTTTCACTCACCAGAAAACATTACGAATTTAGTTAGGAAAGCATGAGCTCAAATGAAATAAAGCAAAATGAGACAAACATAGTGTCATCGAGTCTTTGGAACTCATTTATGGTGGCGTTTTTATATTTGAGTACACCGAAGTGTTTTGACTATGAAGCATGCACAAACTTTAACTTGGAATGTTTGTTGTAATTTATTAATATATTTTGAATCAGTTTATGAATACTGGTTAGGTGAATAACGGGGATAATTTGTCTTTGATACATGCTAACTGTGTGCGTTACTAATATCCCTCGTTTCCTTCTTTAGATTTTTCTTTGGATGTGTAAGCAATGAGAAATATTGCTAGATATACCAGTCATAGCCTAACTCCCAATGAGTTTATTCATTTTGTTATATTTGATCAAAATAATTTGATGTTTCCTCACCTTATGTTGTTTGTAATCGAGAATGTCCCCCCAATGATACACTTTATCCTTGAGTATGAGGTAGTACCTAATATTAATGTGAAGTTCATTGGCAACCTCAACACATTTAACTGAATATTTTACTAACTTCCTGTTATGTTGAGGCTTAGTTTTCATTTAGCTTATTTATTTTTATGATTGTGTGAAATGGCAATGTCATGGAAGAAAAGTTGTATGACAGTAATAAAAATGAGCAGCATAATCAAAGTTAGCAAAATACTCAATTACATTTTTGTTGTTGGCAGGGAACACCTCTTTGATATCAACTACTACCCATAATTAAGGCTCAAGTCTCTCATTGGACGGATGTTATTCATTGCAAAAAAGATAAGGTGAAGGAACATCAAATTATTGTGATCACATAGACCAAACTTAACAACACATTTGGAGTTAGGCTAGACTCGTAAAGCTAGCAACATTTCCCGCTGTTGACACATCCAAAGCTAAATCGTAAGGAGGAACTGATGGATGCAAGGGACACACATTATAAGTGTGTACCATACACAAATCACCCAATTGCTTAGCCCATCTAGTATAAAAAAAATCGATTTGGATATACCAATGAATTATCACCATCGTTCTTATTCAAAATTTAAGCTTGCTTCATATTAAAAACAACACTCGTGTACTCACATATAAAAGCCCCAACTTAAGTAATCTTTTATTTCTAATCCTTGTTAACACTCCAACTTATCCTCCCAACCCTAACCCTAATTGTTTTAGGCGCCAATTAATGCTAGCCGTTGATTTCAATCAATCGGGTAAAGATCCTCTCCATTTGGTATAATAAATGGAGTATGCAATTTGAAGAGAAATAGACACATAAAATAGATTAATGGATAGATTAATGGGTCCTACTATTAAATGGATCCCACCATCATTAATTACTTTTTAGTTAATAGAAAAGGGTGAGAAGCATAGTTTTGCTAAAGGAAACTGCCAAACAACAAATCTATCTACTAGCAAAGACTTACAAATATTTAGGATTACTTTTGACTACACCCTTTTTGGAACGAGTTTGTATGTGCTCACTACTTGTGCTCTTCGGTGAAACTTGTCTATTTTTCTGCTTCTTTTCCTTTTTGTTCTTGGTTGTTGTTGGACAAACAAGGCTAGAATCACGCTCCCCATTAGTATAATCCCCCCAAAACTTTTGTAAAATGTCCACACTTCTCTGAGCTGCAGAAGAACAAACAGTTGCAGCATGCACTGGTTCCAAAACCGGAAGTTTGTCTGCTGTTAGAGAGGTGTGGTAAGTTGTGATGGGTTGAGGCATAGCACAATGCGGGAGTGTGCTACCCAAACCAGGAACCAGAGTAGAAGTTGAGGGAACAACAATTACATCATTCACCAAGGGTGGAGATAAACGCCTCCCTAAATCCAAGGACAACAAAGAGTGCATCTGTGTTTGGTGACTTGAACTCAAAGGCTCTTTCTTCCTTTGTAGTAGGTTCCTTTAAGGTAGAGTCTAACACAGATATAACCCTCACAGGTTTAACACTAGTTTTGTTCCCAAAGGTGTCAATAACTGATGTACCTGAAGAGACAATTCTAGTAATAACATCTCCATCCAATGCCTCACCATCTGATAGGTCCTCCGATTCATCAAGGATATCAAAAGCATTTTTCAAAGTTACTCCACTATCTCGATGCTCCTTATTAGGAAGATTAGCAAGAAGCGTATAGACTGGAACAAATTCAGAAATTTGCTCACTATCAAATACCTCATGCTCAACCTGAAGCTTTCCATGCTCCATAACATTCAGTTGTGAATCAATGGCTTGCAGGTTTGGAACATTATTTGGAATGTGCAGATCAGCAGTTACCACTTCATCTGACTTCTCAAGTTGAGTGTTGAAAACAGGTTCCCCTGGATTCCCCTCAGAGTGATTCAATACCACAACTGGTTTAAGCTGTTTATCACATAAGTTGTCTATGGGGACTGTGACATGTTTGTTATGGAGATTCTGAACTTTCCTATTTGGCTTCTTTGTGCCCTCATTCATGTTAGAAGAACTTAATTTCTTACAATGTTGAAGTGTGTGACCTAGCATCTTACAATTAGCACAATAAGCAAGTTGTTTTTCATATTGAACTGCTACAGGGAAACCATGTTCCTCCCTCTCAACCAGCACATAATCAAATAATTTTCCAGACATATCCACATCTACTAGAATTCTAGCATACAATCCAAAAAGCCTAGATTGTGTAGCATCATTTATAGTCAGAGGGGTACCTATACCAGAAGCAATCTCGTAGAGTGTCTTCTGCCTCCAATACTCTTGTGGAAGATGCATCAACCTCACCCACAGTTGAGCATGGGTTTGAGCTTGCTGCTGCGGCTTGAAATCCTTGGACCAACCGTAAAAACGCAGAACACCAGGTAAATTGCTAAAGAATTTAATCTGTTTAATCAAAAGAATTGCTAAAAATGTTGAAGTTATGTGCAAAACTATGTATTTTGAGGTAAACATCAACTAAACTATAGACAACTGGACATAGATTTTTACCAGTTAAATTAGTTTCATCTGACACATCTTCCGAAGATTCTTATCCATCTGTGCAATATAAACTATAATGACTTCAATAATCATCTTCTATAGCTTTGCTCATAACTTCAACATTCTTTAGCAATTTCTTTTGATTAAACAGAACCTCACAGGAAAATACTCGAGGCAAGTCTCATTCTTATTTTCTTCTATGTGCATTTCTTAAATCAAGTCATGAAATAGGTAATAAGTCCCACGATGGCTGGGATTTAAAACTTATGGTTGTTTCTTCTCCAATTTATGAATATGACAATGAGGACAATATTTCATTGGAATTTTTAATTAGTTAGATGGAATTTGCACAACTGTTTCATTTTGTTTAAAACATCTTTTGATTATGAATGTTTTCAAGCAATTTCAGATTCATGAAATTCCACTAATTGTAATCCAAAATATGGTTTAAAACATCCAACTAAATGCAGCTTTACAAATGGCACTACGGAAGTTTGTGAATGATATGAAATCTTACTAGCTTGCAACCTGTAGCACTTGCAGAATTTAATCATGGAAAGCAACCATCAAGTGGCTGCATCTGTTTTGCTTAGCTTAAAAGGGTGGTTCATTATTGTCTTAACTTTTCCATGATATTAACTTTTGTTTCTTAATTGTCTTCATAGTATCATTTTTGGATTCCTAGCTATGGCCATTGTATCCTCTACTATTATGATCCATTTTGTTTCTTTACTCAAAATTGTTTGAAGTTTCGAAACTGTTTCCATTTCTCTCCTGCTGATGAGTTTGCTTCTGCAATTGCTTAGTTTGAAGCCTAGAACCGAGAAAGCCGTGTTGGTAGCAGATATTTGATGGATTTAGTTATGACTGCAATATAAGGTCATTTTTTTTATAATCTACCTGTTGGTAGCATAACACAACATTGATGGATGTAATTACTAATTTTGATACTTTTCTTTTGCAAAAAAAATAAAAATGAAACTTCTATACTCAAATTTGTGTTAATGACATTCTTTTAGAAATTTCTCATAATAAATAAAAAAAAAAAAAGACATTCTTTTTGAAATTATGTTTTCTTTCGGAACTAATGTTTTTTGTTTGTGAATTTGTATTGCTTTCTTGGAACTTCATTTGTAATTCTCTCTTTTTAATTGACATATGCAAAAACAACTTAAGGATAAGTTTGTTTGGACTTACAATTTTATTCTTTATGATTTCGAGATAAATTGAGGGCAATAACTGTAAATTGGAACTACCAATGGCGGTTCAACATCTAGAAACTTTGTTTGCTTTTCTTATTTACACACTTTGGCTTCATGCATTTTTTTATATAACCAATTAACAACTAAAATATTTCATTTCCTTTTTTATTGATACCGACATTGCTCTGATCATTGAGAAAGCTCTAAGAAAATTTGTTTCAGTTTAGTTACTAAGATGTATAATGATTATTCCTTTTTTAATTCTATATTTCTTCTATTATTATTCTTATGATTGTTTACTCTTACCTTAACTTATATGCATAAGCGATATGATGATATTCATATTAATTTAGACCAATTTGTTGTGTATGTGCTTCTATCTATCCACTGATGGCTGCCACTTTAACTAACGTAAATGATTCCTCCACCAAACTTTAGGCTGAGCCTTCTATTGAAATGTTACTTCAGGATTTTCCTAATTTTAGATATAGCTTGATTTTATTGTCAAAATATACCATATGAAAAACAGATTTCTAAAATAAATGTCTTATGATCAAAATTTTCTCTTTGTGCATGTATGATGACATAATTTTTTTGGCAGCATGTAATTTCTTTTGTTGCAGGTATAAGTATAATTTACATGATACCATTTAATTTCTTCAACTCCCACATGTTTTAGCATTGTTTTTTATGTTACTTTAGGCTGCTTAAATTGTGTTTTGCTATTGATATATATGGAACTGTCAAAATATACAAAAGAAATAAGAATTTATGCTACTGCTTTTCTAATAGTTTAATTTATTATAAATAGAATGAAGCGAAGTTACCGGCATGCTTTACAGGAAAGTTACTTTACTTTCAGGACGACTTATGATATTAGTAATCGATGAGAAATGTGAACATATAGATGTTGCAATCCAATGTAGTTTACATAGAAGTATTTTAGATTAGAATGTTCTTCCTTTTTTTATCGCAAAGGACCATGATTATAATGTTCTTTAGTTAATTACTGTAATGTATAAATTTTTTATTATTATATTGAAGGATGTGATTAATTTATTTTGTTTTATATCATTATATCATATTGTCTTTTTGCAAACATAATTCAAATGTCAAATAATATAGCTAATATGTTAATAACAATTTAAATACCAGTTGTTAAAAAATATTAAAGTTTTCAACTCTAATAGACCCGTGCGATAGCACGAGTAAAGAGTCTAGTGGGCAAAATATCAATTGCTCTAAGTTTGTCTCGTATTGATTTATTTTTATATTATTTATGATATCCTCGCTAAATTCCTTTGTCTTGCATGTTACCTTTTGAGCAAAACTTTTGTTTTTCCCTACACTCTTCTTAAACTGCATAAAAAGTGTATAGTACATAAATGATGTGCACCTCTATTTATAAGGGTTCTGAAAATCTAAGTTTGGTAGGTGAAGTCAAGCTGGCGTAACAAATCAAGGTTTCTTCAAAGGAGGGAGAAACTAACAGTCTTCAAATATTTTCTTGAACCACCTTAGTTCGTTTAGCGGACCAAATCTCATCTAGCAAACCACCTTTGGCTTTTCCTTTTGGAACTCTCTGTTTTGGCTCACTTTCACCATGTCAACCTAACCTAGAAATCGTGCTTTTAACCATATGTTTTGGTGATGCTCAGACTTGGCTTCTAGCGCGTGTGTTTGCCTTCTTTTACTCTGTATTGGTGTACTCATGCTCAAAACCTATAAAAATGAATGGGAAATAGACGTATTAGCTCTGTGGTGCAATTTGTGAATATAAATGATATTTATATCAAATTTGGGGTTTTTATACTAAATTACTTTCAAAACGAATTGATAAGTGTTATGAAAAATAACATTAATTTGGCACTTATCAAGAGACCTGATACATGTTGGTGAAGTGTACAACAATAATCTAGAGGGGGTGAATAGATTACCCTAATGGGATGAAAATCCAATATAGAAAATAAAACAAAAATTATTAAAATTGGGCTAAAATAAAAATACTATGGAATCCTCCTACATCAATTTAGGTTAAAAAAATTGTTCACAAAGGAATTTCAAATTATTCAATCACTTATCAAGTATCAATTTACCTAATCAACAATTATCATATTTCAAATAATAGTTTGAAAGAATTAAAAGATAAGGGAGAAGAAGACACTGATTTATAGAGGTTCCCCCTTTTCGTCCTCGTTTCACGGTGGACCTCTCTTTGTAGAAGAAAATGTCTCTTCTACGGCCTTCAATTTCCGAATCCAAGCGATCCTAAATTTTCTATGCTGATTAATTATACAAAGTCTCCAATCTTCAAGCTCTCTTAAAATTGAATAATCCCAAGGTCTTCGATCCTCATTCTTGCATGCAATCCTTCGATCTTCTTACCCAATAAATCTTCTTTGCTATTCCTCTACTTCAATCCCCTTGAACCTTGATTGTTTGAGAAACAACTGCCACAATTTCCTTTGGAGGTGAAAAGAACCTCCTTTTGCTTTAGATCCTTGATGCTCCACCAAGATCCTTAAAAGAAACCAAACTTACAACTTTCCTATAAATCTAGATCTCAAATCTTAAAAGTGATCTTAGAATAAGTGTTTAATCTAAAGAAGTTGTTGAAAAAGAAAGAAAAAAGACTTGAGAGAGTTTTTGCATATTGATTCAATAATGAGAAAATGAGTGGAGGCAAGTATATGTAGGTTTGTGAGATAGGACAAAGTTGGGTTTAAAAAACACTTAAAAATCGATTGTGAATCGATTCAAGAAAACCTTTAATCGATTCATTACTACAAATTCTAAAAATTGGGTGGACATGAATATTGAGTCAAAAGGCATGTCTGGTTCGTACTTCCGTACTATAAGCTACTTCGGTTAGTGGCCTCCTCGAGACGTACTTCCATACTATTAGTTGCTTCCGTTAGTGGCGCTGCAAACATTAAACAGGAGTAAAATGATAAATTTTCAAGTCATTTGAGCTTTGATTGGTTCTAACATCCCCATAACCTTTATGGACCTAAGTAAACTTAATAAATACTTGACTAACTCACATTCATTTGTATTTCTATCTAACCTTCATTAGAGGAATTCACATGACCCTAAATACAACTATTTGTCTATTTCAACTAACAAGTTATTTATTTTTAGGTGTAAATAATAACTAAGAACAATTATAGTATTTTTCTAGTACAACTAAGTTATTTTTTGAAATTTTTTTCACTTTACTCACTTTAGAGGATTGAAATCTATCAAAAAACTTCTAAAAAAAAGTTTTAAGATATTTTTTATGAAAAATAAAAGTAATTAATTTAACTAAAAAAATAGTACAAAAGATTGGGGGCAAAAACCCAACCCAGTATAACCACACAAAAGTATGGCTGAGCAACAGTCAGTTTTGGTCGAATTCAGGCCCAAAAGTGTCGATAAGAGATTAAAAACAAAACTATTTTTGACCGTATGAGACAAAAGGTAATTCAGGTGACGGGTATCTCGAGAAGTTTATTTCAGTTGAGACCATAGAAAATCCTCATTTTCCTCTTTTCTAGTTTCAAACAGTCACACCGGTTGTTAGTTTGTGGTTCACGAATATCATCACCACTCGAAGAGGATTAAGGTTGCATCAGTAGTTTTTCTTATGTATGGACAATATATTGTAGCACGTGTGCAAAGCCATTGTAAGCCTTCGTCACGCGGTATAGGATGTTCGTGACGACCTTGAGTGTAAAAGAACAAGTAAATCTCTGTTAAACTAAGAAATCTTCAAAATATAGGGTTTACACAAAACCAAACTTGAATGGAAAATTGAAATTCTTTTAAAATGGAAAATGTAATACAGTCTGTTTAACTTAAAAGATAAAATGAAAGTGGAAGAAAAAATTGTTTGCGTGTTGGAAGTTTAAAAGGAAAATTAATGTTTGTATCAAAGTATAGTTCCAAGGAAAGACAATTAATAATCAAAGTCTTGGAAAGTTAAAATCCATAATTGTGTACTCAATTTGCTTTTAAACCCGACTGTTTCACCCATAAAGTTGATGTTTGGATGGGTTTCATGTAGTTCATGGGTTTCTGCTCACCCCCACACAAAAGTGATTGAATCATCCCTAACAAACAGATATACAACACAAAGATGGTATCGAACCAACCCTAAAGGGTAATGAAAAGAAAAAATTATACACAGTTGCCATAACTAATGGTTCAATAGAATCCAAACCTGAAGCATCAAACACTCGTTGCATAACCCAACATACATGCAACACAAGTGAAAACCAAATTGCAGAAAAAAGGTAAACATGTGATGAATTCTGACAGAGCACAAACAACTTCAAGCCCAAAACACATGACGCACATTGTACTCAAATTAAGAAATCAACATGGTGATCACGGCAACAAATGACAATGAATAACAAGCCCATATATGTGAACCATCAGATCTAACACGAAGTTGAAATAGAACAAAAACCTAAATGGGAGAATCAATTACAAGAACGACTCAAGATCTCTGAAGTTAATTCGTCTTGAACGAAGAGTCCAGGAACTTAGAAACACAAGTACCAAAGGCGGCTAAGAAGTTGAGCGAACTAGCAACAAACAAAGCCATCGAGATTCATAAATACAAATGAGTACCTAACTTCATATCGAATGCACCATTTTGGATCAAGAACCAATCATTGAAGTGTGATAAAGAAAAAATTCAAAGTATGTCGCGACGGTGGAGGGCGATCACACCACCAGTTAGAGGATCTACATCTCGACGAAAAAGTTTTGGATTGTTAGGAAGAAGTGAAAAAGAAGGAGTGTACGACGATAAAGAGTTGGACGAAGAAGAGAAACCTTCTCTCTTTCTAGAATTTTCTCAAATATGTTTTTTACCACAAAAGGAAAGTAATATTAAATATCTCAATTAAACAAATTAATATTTGGTTTTAAAAAAAAATTAAAGAAAAAAAAGGCAAGTATTTGAAATTTCATGAAAAATGGACAATATTTAAAATTGACCATTGATGTGATTTACTAATTAGATGTTCATTCTAAACCATTGGATCTATAAAAAAAACGCAACACATATATTACTCAATCAAACCAACCTTATCATAGTGTCTTTGTTATCTATCCTCTTCAGTTATGGCCATGGCATCATCACTGCTTCTAGCATCACCTTCTCCACTCTCCGTTCAACTCCACACTTCCTCTTCTCACCTTTCCTTCTCTCAATCCCAATCTCTTCACTTACCAATCATCACTTCATCAGTCCCTACCCTCTCTTCAACCTTGTCTCTTTCACCAACCCCTTCTGGTAATTTTTTCTCCAAAAAAAATGGAAATTTTGTTATGAAATTATTGTGTTTGAATTTTGATGACCCGGTTTTTGATTTCGGTTCTTTTTTTGTTTTCTTGTAGTGTATTGTGGCAGAGGTGATAGGAAAACTGCTAAGGGGAAACGGTTCAGCCATTCGTTTGGAAATGTAATGTTCTTTTTTCCCAGTTTACCCTTTTCAAACTCCCTCACTTATTTCATTTATTGAGTGTATGTTTGATTCCAACTAGAATTGGTTTTGTTAGAATTGGTTTTGTTAGAATTGATTTTAGTTAAAAGTGACTTTCTAGTAAATTTATCATGTTTTATACATACATTGAAGTAAGAGCTATTTATACATACATTGAAGTAAGAGCTATGAAGCACAGACACTCCTTGAATTAGGCGTGTCCTAGAGTCAGACGCATGTCGGTCCAACACCGACATATATAATTACATTGAATAAATTATTAGCAGTGTCAGTGTCGTGTCTGTTGTTCATGTCCGTATCCGTGCTTCACAGAATAAGAGTGATTCGTTTTATTTATTTCTAAACATGTCCGTATCCGTGCTTCACCGAATAAGAGTGATTCGTTTTATTTATTTATTTAGAATCAAGTGTAGTATCTTATCTTATTTTGAATTAACAAATGATTCTTAATTCATATTATTTTGGATAGTTTGAATCAAATGTAGTGTCTTATCAGTTTAATATTTGATATGTGTATCAATGGTCCGCATGATGTTAAATTTATTTCTTGATGGGGAGATTCCACTGTTACTCGCCTCTTGCGCATTGCTTTGAATGGCACTATAGCAATTCTTTGACGCACCCCAACAAAAAAATTAAGATAGTTTGAATCAAAATTGTTTTTGGATGTGAATCATATTAACTTTAAAGTGATTCTTATTGATTCATGTTGTTTTAAATTCATATTATACCCTTTTTGTTTTGCTAAATTATTAGCGTTGAGTGTGTTTTTAGTCTTTATAGTTTATCTTTTTTGCTTTTAGTCATTGAACCGATTTTTTAGTCCTAAAAAAGGGACTAAAACATACATTTTTGTAATTTGTAGGATTGAAAGGTTAATACTGAGCCTAAAAACAAAATTCGAGATTATCCCATGGACTATAAACATATTTAATCATTATTATTGGTTGTTGGGGATTTTTGTTGAAATTTTTGTGGATGTTGTGTTTTTCCTAGTTCTAATGTTTTTTTGAAAAATATGTTATTTGATATTATCAGGCAAGGCCAAGGAACAAGAACAAGGGTAGAGGACCACCAAGGATTTATGCTCCACCAGATGCTACCAAGAAAGAGAAGCTTGAAGATAAGGAAGTGATTAAGATTGAAATTAATGAATCCCTCTTTTCTAGTTAGTTGGTTTTAGTGCTGCATTGTAATTTTCAGTCTTTCATGATTTATAGTTTTTGACAAAAGGATTCTATTTGGCATATACTATTTGGAATTTGCTTGGTATTCATAACTTGAGTTCACTTTGCTATCTTTCTCTGATTTTAAACTCTGTTTTGTAAACTCTTGCTTTATCATTTTGAGTGTGGGATTGGAAATACTCTTATCGTCAAGGTTTACTGGTCACAATTTGCAAAAAAAAAATTGTAGACAAATACTGCCGATTCGGTCACAATTTTGTCGCGGTACTGTTGGGGAGACATCAAAAACCCTATGACGCGGATTTTTTCTCCTTAGGATTTGTGCTGTTGTAGATGTCTATCAACCAGACAAAAGTTTCTTTCTATGGGAAAGAAAATGTTGAGATGTTGGTAAAGTGATGGAATCCAAAAATGTTGGAAATGTCATGTTTACTGAATTAAACCTTTGCTTCAGCACCGTGTATGCTGTTGTTACACAGTCACTCTTATGTGCTCAATTTCGGGCTTATGCTGTATAGTTTTCCATTATTTGCATTATACTTTTATGGTGTTGTTTGATTCATGTTGTCAACCCCACAGGACTTTTGCTGTTACTGTCTTCTTAGAATACTTTTAGACATGTTAGAGTTAAAAAAACTTAGGATGGAGATGAAGATACTGAATAGTTTATCACCATCGAAGATCAAGAGGAAAAGATCAGGCAGACTTAAATGCACCAGAAATTGTTGCATCTGTCTTTATCGTCTTTGTTACCTCATCTTCTTCCTGTTGTTTGTCACCTCATATTACGAAAGTAGAAGTTTGTTACTGTTTATGCAGAGAAAAAACACATCTCTGTGTAGATTATTTGAACTGGATGATGCTGGTTTGGCAAAACATTTTGAGTATTTTAGTGCCTACTCACCTATTAGTTTAAAATTACATGTGAGACATTCAGAGTCTGAATTCCAGGATTCCTAGACAGTGATTAAGGTGATTGAGTCCACCCATTTGTCAAGAACTGGAAGTCCATAACAATGTTTGGAGCTATAGTGTGCTTTTGCTCAAATCACGTTGAAATGCCCATTTTTCATGTCAACGACTATTACCCCCTAATTTGTTATACTTTTGTGAATGACATAACTATCTGATACAAGTCTTCCAGTGATGCTTATTTTTTTAATTGTTTTGCCTAATTTGTTTATATCAAAAGTCAATAAGAATTTGTTAATGAATTATGAGTAACTCATTACATAGAATGCTGAATTAGTTTTTTATCCCAGGAATTAGAATATACACATTATCCCCATGAGCTTAACTCAGTTGGTAGGGTTATTGCATATTATATGTAGGGGCCGGGGTTCAAACCCCGGACACCCCACTTCTCCACAATTTAATTGTGTGACCTCTAGTCACTAGGCTACTTGACCAAAAAAAAAAAGAATATACACATTTTCTGGTTTCTTTTTTTTATTAATGGTTTTAAGCCTGAAAATAGGAAACAGTTCTCATGGTATTATTTTTTTGATTTAGTTCATGTAATATTTATCTTGTTAAAATTTTAGGGATTAAAATTAACATGGTTTATATATTATAAGAACTAATTGCAACATACACACTTAATCAAAAAAAAATTGCAACATACACAAATATTTAGAGAGGCTAAAAACAATAAAAGACTAAAATCATATTCTCTCATGTTTCAGGGACTAAACCTGAAGGAGAATATAGTCTAATACGGAAAATAACTAGAGTTATTTAAATCTATATAGAATATTATTGCTGCATTATTTAATTCGGTCCAGTGCTTAGAAATCAAATATGTGCTTTGTGTCAGATAAGCTTTATCTAAATATAAAATTTGTGTCCACATTATGTGTCTACCACATCTTGAATGGTCATAGCTCCTTTTCTTCCCTTTCCACTCGGCTTTGAGCCTAAGCCTGTGTTTGGTATCATAGTCGATGTGCGAGAATCACGGTGACCCACCGTGATTTTGACCTATATTGTGATATCATTGGGAGATACCGAGGTAGTACATTTTTTTGTAGTGAAAAAGAAACTTCTGTGGACTTGGTTCTCGGAGAAGATTAGAACTAGAAACAAAAATCTCCATTGAAAGAGTGATTATAGACGAACTTATATCTTAACGAAGTTCTCACATCAATACAATATAGGAATGGTATCCAAATCCATGGACAAATACTCAGTTCTCTCTATTCAATGATTCTTTCAAAGGGTGCTTAACTTGAACCCAAGATTCATGATTCTCTATTGGAACATAAGTGATTTTAGTAAGATGGCACAAATATGTGAACGTCCAATGTCAAGGATAATCTGATGTAGAGGGTATTTGGTAAGATGGCAAGGATTACATGATTCCAAAAGCTAAATGTGTTTAATGTCGGGGTTAAAGCTACAATTTGTAGTTTCTCACATATGGTTGGTTTGCTTTGAGCTACAATTTGTAAAATATGTAGTCTACCATAAATTATAAATTATATGAAACATTTATGCATCCTAAAACCAACCAAAGAATCAATATAGGTGTTTTAATTGACTTATTTGAGTTAATGAGATTATTGAAACATTTTTTGACGTGTTCATAAGTTGTTGGACATAAATACTTGTTTATGACATAGATTATGCAAACAACTTTTGACATGATAGTTAATGAAAACAAATTTATAAAAAAAAAAAATTGATTTTACTTTTTGTCATAAAAATAGCTTATACGTAAGTATTTATATAAAAAATTATTATGTTATAAGTGCTCAATTTAATTGTTTATCTAAACAATGACACACATTGGACACTAATCCTAAAAAAAAAAGCACTAAATCTCAATCTATATTTGGATTTGATGTGATTTTAGCATAATCACTTCGATGGAAGATAATGAAATAGAGCCACTTTGAATTTACCTATGAAATGAGACATGGAACGTAGCCAATACAAAGAAGTTCTACGAGTTATAAAGGAAACTTCAATCTGATATTGGTAATGGGTTGAGAAAAGGGATGGAACTCTATGAGATAGAATTTACCGTTGTTCCTCAGTAACTCAGTGGTAGAGCGTTTGGCTGTTAACAATAACTACCCATTTTAACTCTAACGATATTGTGTCATCGTAATTTCAATAAATTTACCGTAATTCCAAACATACAATTGAAAGAAGAAGAATCTGTTCATATATTGCCTAGTTGATTTCCAACAAAACTAACAGTAACACACATGGATTTCATATGAAAAATTGAACCAATATATTTCAAATGTTGTATCACAAAACCTAAATTATCCGTGAATTGCACAAGTTTTCCGAGTATCTAAAAGACACATACTTGTAGATACATTTACCTTATTCAATCGGTGCATGACATATAGTATTATATTATCCAAAATCTAACACTAATAGGTTCCACCAATATAAAAAGGACCCCACATAACCTCTCAAAAACCAGATAGATTCTGCAACATCATTCACAAAACAAAACAAACATCATTGTGTTGTGTCTCAAGTACTTGTACTTCCCATGTGTGTTGTGTTGCAGATCAAACTTCACTGTGATGAAAACCTTCACAAGTTTTAGTTACAAGCCTATAGTTCATAAGCTAGGATCTTTGTCTCCTAGTGTTTCTTTTCATGTTTCTGATAAACCCTTTTCTTGTTTCACTATTTCCCTCAGAAATGAACAAAAAAGTTCAATTTTTTGTCTCTTGAAACATGTACAAAACAAGGGTCTTTGCCCTTTGCATGCTGTTCCATCAGAACACCAGGTTTGTTTCTTTCTGCTTTTTTTTTTCAATATTTTGTTCTTTGTTTGAATTTGATTAATGGGTTTTAGTTATTTATATGTTTGGAACATTTTATTTGCTAGTTTTTTTTGTTTCCATGAGTTTGTTCCTTTTGGTTTTAATCTATGATGCAAAATAATTATCACTTTTTATATAGTTATGCATAGATAGATCTTGAAGTTGATGCTTACAATTTGATGTTAATGTTATACTTTTTGGTTATGAATGAGTAATTCCTGACATGATTGATGATGCCACTTCAACAACAAAGAACAAAAAAATATTTCTCCCTTTTAAGAAACTTTTGTTTTTGTTTTTTGTTTTTGGCAATTTCAACAACCCTTTTTCCTATTTGAAGTTATTCTCTTTTCCATCCATGTCAATGATTGAGTATAACTGTTTTGAAAATTTTCTTTTCGTATTTAGGTAGAATTCAAGAGGATATGAGTCAAAATTAATTGGTTTTTCTGTGTTTAGTGGAGTGAAAGTTGTTAAGAAGTGGTTATGTGATTGTTGTATATACATTAAGGTCTATTTGGATTGAATTATTTGAGCTTATTTACTCACATAGACAGTTGTAAGATTGTTTAAGTGAACTTATGGAAACAGCTATTGACATGTTTGTAAGCTGTTTACAAATTATTATTTTAAGCTCTCTATAATAGCTTATGAAAACAGCTTATAACTTACACAAAAATGGCTTGATTTTGGTATAATTGATAAGAGATTCTTGTGCTGCGTAAATGTTACAGGAGGTAGAGTTGGAAACTGTTGAGCCTCAAGTTCAACAAAGCGAACAAACAAGTAGGTTCTAATGGTCTTTATATATTCTTTTTCTTCTGCATGTCTTCCTTTAGGACTCAAATCCCTGACATTGTAATTTGTGTGTTATGCAGTTGAAACAAAGTTTGTTCGTGTTGAGTTTCAGCTACTAAAAGATTGCGACTTTGGGGAACAGTTTCTAATAGTTGGAGATGATCCTAAGCTTGGTTTATGGAACCCTTTAGATGCATTACCATTGACATGGTCTGATGGCCATATATGGACTGTTGAGCTGGTATAGTAGTACTATTCAAATCATGAAGATATTGTTTGGCGGAAAACATTTTTAGGGCTCGAATTCTTTTTTTTTTTCATTTCCCTTTTCACTTTTAATTACCGAATTGCCAAAGGTCGCCTAGTTTTCACTTTGTTTTTTGCTTCCTAAATGTTTTCGAAACCTGGCTGGAGCAGTCCTTGACCAGATTCCACCTCCCGGCCAAACACTGGATTACCAAAGCCCTTTCCCGTAGAAAATTGGAGGTTTAAGAGCAAAAAAGTGTTTTTTTTCACCGTAAAATCTTTGAAATTAGGAAACAAAATGAAAACAGTGTGCCAATTTTGTAATTAAAAGTGAAAGAACAGAGAAAATTCAAAGTGAACTATGTTTTAGAAAGCAGACTGTTATGTGGTTGTTTATATTTTTCGTTATGTATTCAGGATATGCCGGCTGGAAAATCAATCCTATACAAGTTTATACTAAAAGGAAAAGAAGGTGATATTATTTGGCAACCGGGGTCGGATCGAATTATCCAAACATGGGAAACTATGAACAAGATAATTGTTCTTGAGGATTGGGAGAATGCAGAACTTCAGAAAATAGTAGAGGAAGATACGCTTTCTCAACCAACTGAAAAACCTGCAGTTCTGTCAGAAGTGTCAATTTCAACTGAAATTATATCCGGCATTGAAGAAACACAAATTGACACTTTGGAGAAACCGATTGATGAACCAGTCCTGCAACAAATCACTGATGATCATGTCAGTAATTCTTCATCAATAGAGAAGCCAATGGCTATGTTTGCAGAAAATATAGGTTCCTCGGAGGATCTCACAGAAAGTAAAAGTCAAACAACGAATAAAACAAATGTTGTTCGAAAGAGTGAAGAATCTGCAGATGGTTTTCAAAATGATGATATAAAACATGAACTTGGATACAATGGAAATGCTGCAGCGTTAAAGAATAAAAAAGGGACGATTGTGGAGGGAAGCTTAATCGATTTTCAAGGAGGTCCTGTTCTTGTACCTGGCTTAATACCGTTGTCTGAAGAAGAAGCTGGTCCAAGTGAAGTTTTTGAAGAAGAAAAGACCGCGGTAGAGCCTTCAGTTGAACCTGTTGAAACTCAGGATCAGAATATACCAGAGGTAACCGCTTGATGAGTGTGACGCTCCCTTTCGAATTGTTTGATTCTGTTTCTTTAAAAGCTCATTCGGGTTTGCAATCCACTTAGAGAAGAACTTATTAGGTAGTTTTCTGAAGCACCTTGTTTTGTTTGTATCATCATCTATGTTTATCATCAATGAAGTGAGTTTTGTTCAAATCCAACGCTCATCATCACCTTGTTTCTTACATATATAATCAATGCATCTTAAGGCCAAAAGGAAAGAGGAAAAATTGCTTCCAATTTGATTGTTATCAATAATTAAACATATCTTAATCTTAACCACTATAATGAAGTTCTCTAACAATTATGGTAAACAAATAGCTAAGCTATTATTGTGAAAGATGTTACCATGAACTTTTGGCTGTTGAATGACGCAAACCGTAACTATACACAATTTATTGTAATCTTAAACAAGCTGGCAAGGTTCTAAATCAAGGTTACAGTTGTGATCCTTGATATTGCGGAAAATTTCAGTCAAATGTGGTTGATGCATGCAACCTCAGTTGTGGTTGCAAAGATTTTAGAAACTTTGATGTTGCAGCCCAGATCACGGCCGCAAACCTTTATGTTAAAACCCTGCAGGCCTGTTACAAAAACTTAACAAGCATTCTATCTACTAAATGTGAGTTTGGAATCATGATATGTTTGATGAAATCCCGGTGGCACCATGATTTTGTTAAAGCTCAAGAGTTTAGCTTTTGCCAAAGTCATTGGCTCGCCATGACTCTATCAAATTCACCGTGAATCCAAACGAACAATAAATAAGATTTAAATGTAAAATACCATACAAATTTCCTCATTTTATAATATATAAACTATTCACCATTGAGTCAAATGTATCTGTTGTGTTTTCATGGATAAGCTTCTGATGAAAAAACAACAGGGCTTCACCAGTTTTGTAGGGTTTAGTTAGGCTCAATGTGTTTTACCATTAGTTATTTAAACCAGTGTGTAACTTGCACATTTTTTAATATATGATGCAGCTGTTAAATAGTTGATGCTATTGTTAATGTCTCTTTAATGTTGTTTTTCGTGTGCTTCAACCGAAAATGCTCAGTTAAGTAAGGAGCAAGAATCAAATGATGAAACTGCACAAGAGATAAGTTCAACAATCAATGATGATCTAAATTTCCATGAAGAGCAGTTTCATTTGGCATCAACAGTGGAAGAAGGGTCAAACTCCGAGCCAATTCATGGTAATGCCTTGCGAAATGACATCCAGTGGGGCCTCGAAACGGTAAAGAAGTTTCTAACAAAATTTAGATTGTTTTGATGTCAAATGTGGTTGATGTATGCTACCTCAATTGTGGTTGACGTTGCGGTTGCAAAGACATCAAAACCATTGATGTTGCTGCCCAGATCTTGGACATATTTTTTTAAAACCCTAGACTTGTTGCAAGGACTCGATGATCATCCCATCTAGCACTGATAAGATTAGATTCAAATGTGACAATATCATACAAGTTTCCCCATTTTATTTACAAGAACTCTTCACCATTGACTAGAATATATCTGATGCATTTTCTGCAATAAACTTCTTATGATATACCAATAGGGCTTCACCAGCTTTGTAGGGTCGAGTTAGGCTCAATAGTTTTACCATTAATTATTTAAAGCAATGAGTAAACTTGCACATATTTTAATATATGATATTAAATAGTCGATGATGCTTGTGTTAATTTCTCTTTAATGTTGTTTTTTCATGTGCTTCAACTGAAAATGTTCAGTTGAGTAGGGATCAAGAATCAGATGATGACACACCACAACCACAAGAGATAAGCACAGGTACGACAATCAATGATGAACTGAATTCACATGAAGAGCAGTTTCATTTGGCACCAACAATGGAAGAAGAATCTAACTCAGAGCCAATTCATGGTAATGCCTTGCGAAATGACATCGAATGGGGCCGCGAAACGGTAAAGAAGTTTCTAACAAAATTTGGATTGCTTTGATGTCACCTTTTTACAGAACCACTAGGAGAAAGTTCTTCATTGAAAATGATCATGAGTTCTGTGATTGTTCTCGTCTTTTTGCCTAAATTTTTATTGGCCTGGGAAAGATGGATAAGAGCTCAAGGTGTTTCATGGTGATGCATGGCTATTGATGTTGAATTTATGCTATCGTTTTAAAATAATAATGTTTGTTGTATATTATGATGTCTTGTTACATGGATTGTATTATTCTTTCAGTTTTGGCCACTTCTGTATAGTGATATTAAATTACATAGATTGTATGTGTTTGAAAGATCTTACAGAAATAGCTTATAACTAAGGTTATTAAAAAAAATCTGAATCGAACCGAAGTGAATGGTTCCGAAAAAAAGTAACAGTTTGCAAACTGAACTGAACCGGTTCGGCTTGATTCTATTCGTGAACTATTGGTGCAGTTGAGTTTGGTTTTTCTTTTTTTTCTTTTCAAATAATCCTAATATTTGATTTGTCTCGGTTTTTCATTTAGTTTTCAACAGTCCCTGATATCAGTTAAAAAATCAGTTTGGTTCGAAGAAGTACATTTTAATTTTATAAAACATAGTTTTCATTCGGTTTGGAATCACAAAATCGGTGCACTGAACTACGATTCAGTTTGGTTCGGTTAATTTTTATGAATTATGGTAACAAATTTGACTTGGTTCGGTTTTCTTCCAGAACCAAATCATGAAAGGCCCTACTTATAACATCTATATAAGTTATTTGTAGCTACCAGCAAAAGGAGCTAGACTGCACAACCTGACAAACCAAGGTTAGAATCCCGGCCAAAAAATGCATCCAGAATGTTGTGATGTGTTGAGGACACATATGTCTGATATCTTTAGATTTTAGATAAAGATGTGGTATCTAAACTCACCTGTTGTCGGCTCAGTACAACACTAGTAGTTTTTTAAATTAGAATAATTTGAGTTTATTGAGGAGTTTTGAGTAACATGTTATCTTAACGTTGATATGTGAACTCCCAACTCTCCAAGGTAGTTGTGTAATGAATACAAATGATAATCAAAGTTCATATTTATCGAGACTTCTTTGGAATGTTAAATAGACAGGGTATGTGAATTGTTGTGAAGTTAACAACGTACGGCTATGGGAGTCATATGTAACATGCATCTCCATGCTAAAATTGGAACTTGGGAACCTCATAAATTAATAAATACCAGTACATTTTTAAATGACTTTTGTCATCAAACCTACTAGCATGAAGTCACCTAACGTGCCTCAGAATTTGTTTCAAATTATGTTAATAGATGTCAATTTCTACCGGGACATGGGGCCTCTCTAGAGATTGTCTGCTTGAGGCCCACATGTAGGGATTTTTCTCATGTCTTTTTTTAGGTGTTTGGAGGAGAGGGAAGAGATTTAGTGCAAGAAGTATGTTTTTAGAAGACAATAAACTAATGTTTGTAATTAATATAATTTAAATTTTAAGAATATTACAACAACATATGTTGAATTTGAAGAATTTCTATAAACTATCTAAAATCAATCTTCCATACAATCTTTAAGTTATTCCAAATTAGGGGAACTTTATACTACATCCGTCCTTATATATAAGACTCTTCTATTAAAATCTCAGGAATTAAGAAAATTGATATTTGTATTAAAGTTGTTTGTAATTACTAGTTTTTACAATTTTATCATTTAAGAGAGAGTTGATTTATGTTTTCAACATGCTATTTATTGCTGATTGAAGAAAAAAATATATAATAAATAGGAGTATGTAGGTAAAAAAATAATTAATGTAGTTGGAAATAGCAAATGAGTCTTACATGAAGGACAAAAAAAAAATCTCATATAGTAGGTCTTATAATTAGAAACCGGGTGGTTTCCAAAAAAAAATGCCAAAAAGCTCTCATTTCAAAGTTTTATATTTTCTCCACTTGTTTATTCCTTTTCTCCAAAAGCCCTCGACTCATTTTTTTCCTTTATAAAATCGAAATCTGCCAAGTGTCCCATCTTTATCTAATTATCTTTCTCTCTCTGCGTCATCCTGCACCTCACGCGCCCTGTCAGCACGTGCATCTCACGCACCAGCTTTGGCAAATGGTAACGTGCCACGTGTCCCCAGCGTGTCAGACTTCAACATGTTTATTTCTTTCATCTCCTCTCACCTCCACATAATTTTTCTATCATTTTCAACACCCTCTTGCAATGGTTCAACATGTTGAGGCTGGCTTTCAACTATCCCATTGCTTATGATCTAACTCACAAACAAAGTTTAGAGAATTGGAGATGAAAATCATACACTACGCCATGTGGAACCCTCACAAATAAAATTACAATAAAACTATTAATGTATAAATCGTAAATTATGCTATAATAATTTTAAATATGTATTATTATTTAATTAAGTTCAAAAGTTATTGAGTAATCCAAATAAATCATACAGCCCCAGTTGAAAAATAATTTAAATTTACTATCTTTATAATTGTAAATATTTTTATTCCAAATTAATTAAGAGTGTGTTTGGTTGGGTCGAGAAATAAAGAGAAGAGACTCTCTTAAGGGAATATTTTTCTTATAACATTCTTTTTATGTTAACCATTTGGTTCTTAAGGGAATGAAAATTTGGTAATTTAGAGTTGGATTATGAGTTAAGTATAGTCCGACTAATAATTGTTCCACTCAAAAATTGAATTCGAGTTCTTTCAATCGATTTATCATTTGGTTATATAAGCATATTTCTAAACAAATAAAATTATGAAACCAAGCAATTGGGTTCAAGTGGTTAATGAGTTCCACCAAGAACGAATTGTTTAGAAGAACATGGTTTGATTCCTAGGTGGGCGATTCTTAGTCAGGTTTTACTTACTTCTACTCGGTCGAACTTTGGATTACCATAGGCTTTTTTTCATAAAAACCGGAAAGTTAACACTAACAAATAAGACTGTCAATGAAAGTTATCATTGGAGCAGTTTTTTCTTGATCCACTGAGTTTGTTGGCCAATTTATTGGATCTGATGCCCGATTCTTTTCCTGGCCGGTTCACCATCCCTACCATCTTCTGGTACCACTGTAACTTTTTGTTTCTCTTTTGAAGGAGCTCATTCTTTCATCACATGGTTGTAGCGTCCTAATGCATACAAAATTATGTGTAGACCCATGTATTGCACATGATACCAACAATCGTAATGACCGGTTTTTTCCCTACACGTACACGACCAACAATCGTCTTTGTAAGGTAAACTTCCACGTACATATGCGCAAACCTTCACAAACAACCGGTTTGAAGATCAACTTTAAAATGGTTGCCGACCATTGAGACCAAAGTCCGCAAAACACTTTTGTCATAAGAAACAAGGTTTAGGTTCATAATTCTTATCCACACTACAGTTTTGTCGATCTTTGTTGTAGACGCATCGTTAGTACGACTCTACCATCTATGCATAGGAAGGAGGAAAACACAAGTCACATTTAGATCAAATAAAAGGCAGCTAGGCTACCTCTCCCCTGTGGCTAGCATTGTTTGTAGAGATACTGTGATTTATTGTGAGCTTGGTGATCAAAGTTAACGCATGCTCCAAAAGTATTACAAGAATTTTTTTAAGGTGTTTAACTTATGAGATTTGTAATTACTAATTGGAAAATTCTATGGTGAAGTTGTGAAAATGACTTTTCTGATGAAGTTAACACTATAACATCAAAAGTGTAGTGAGTAACACCTCATTGTTTGTACAATGGCATCAAAAGTTCAGTCCCCATGGTATCATCAATTCATCAGATTAAC